>VFQN01000413.1_pt1 | contig 83067 bp, 79 predicted proteins | sample 3512371 | NCBI WGS metagenome assembly VFQN01 (sample SAMN10412370, study PRJNA504923) | tailings metagenome | isolation source: Replicate 2 from Balatoc abandoned mine | place: Philippines: Itogon, Benguet | collected 2017-08-28
CTGGGCAAGAGCACCTATGCGCGCTGCGGCATCATCGTGAACGTGACGCCGCTGGAACCGGAATGGGAAGGCCACGTGACGCTGGAGTTCTCCAACACGACGCCGTTGCCGGCGCGCATCTACGCCAACGAGGGCGTCGCGCAGATGCTGTTCTTCGAGTCGGACGAGCCGTGCGAAACCTCGTACAAGGACCGCGGCGGCAAGTACCAGGGCCAGACCGGGGTTACGTTGCCGAAGATCTGACTGTTAAGGATTGTCTCGATCGACCGCGCCCGCGGTCTGCAAAAATCGGTCAAGTCCTGCGCTTTCAAGGGCTTGTGTGCATAGCAGCAAAGAGCGTCCGCCAGGGCCCGGCGAAAGCGTGACTTTATGAACGGTCGTGCACCTCGCCGCTGCCTACACTCCGCCTCACTTTCAGATTTCAGGCGGAGATTCACATGTTCAAGAGCATTCTCGTGGCGTCGGGCATCGCGCTTGCGTCCTTCAGCGCAGCCGCGGTCGAGTCGAACCAGATCGACGGGCTCTACAACACCGGCGCCGGCCTGGCCTCCGGCAAGATCGACACCCATTACAGCTTCGAAGCGATCAGCGGGACGGCAGTCGGTACCGACGGCCACGGCGTGACCACCCGCCAGACCGGCCTGAACTCGATGTTCTACGCCTGGCTGGACAACACGGCCGACTCGAAGTGGCTGACGCCGACCATCAACGCCCGTCAGAGCTACGACCCGACCGAGCCGGGCCTGTACAAGTGGTCGATCTCCTTCGACCTGACCGGCCTGGACATCACTTCCGCCTGGATCACCGGTCGCTGGGCTGCCGATAACAACGGCTACATCCAGCTGAACGGCACGACGATTTCGAGCGGTTCGGCCCTCGATTCCTGGACCTCGTTCTCGGCCACTGCCGGCTTCCTGTCCGGCGTGAATACGCTGGACTTCTTCGTTACCAACCTTGCGCAGAAGGTGGGCAACGCCACCGGCGTGCGTGTCGAATTCCTCGACAGCTACGCGGTCGCGGCAGTGCCGGAACCCGAGTCGTGGGCGCTCATCGTCGCCGGTCTGGCGGTGGTCGGTGCGATCGCGCGTCGCCGCATCGGCTGACCGCCTCTTACACCCTGTTTCACCCTGCGGGGCCGCCTTGTGCGGCCCCGATTGTTTTGCCATCTCGAACTGATACCATCGCGCGCTTCAAGCCTGCAGTCCTGCTGCAGTCCGGGGGCGCCGAGTCGGGTGCCCTCTTTTACTTTGAAGGTTGGGTGCCATGCGCTTCGAGTTTCCGATCATCATCATCGACGAGGATTTCCGTTCGGAAAACGCCTCCGGTCTGGGCATACGCGCACTGGCCGAAGCGATCGAAAAGGAAGGTCCGGGCGTGCTGGGCGTCACCAGCTACGGCGATCTGACCTCGTTCGCACAGCAGCAGAGCCGGGCCTCGACCTTCATCCTGTCGATCGACGACGAGGAATTCGGCAGCGGCAGTGAAGCCGAGATCGAGGCGGTGCTGACCAATCTGCGCGATTTCGTCGCCGAAATACGCCGTCGCAACGCCGATATCCCGATCTTCCTGTACGGCGAGACGCGCACCACGCGCCACATCCCGAACGACATCCTGCGCGAGCTGCACGGCTTCATCCACATGTTCGAGGACACGCCGGAATTCGTCGCCCGCTACATCGTGCGCGAGGCGCGTGCCTACCTCGATTCGCTGCCGCCGCCCTTCTTCCGCGCGCTCACCCACTACGCGCAGGACGGCTCCTATTCGTGGCACTGCCCCGGCCACTCCGGCGGCGTGGCCTTCCTGAAAAGCCCGGTCGGCCGCATGTTCCACCAGTTCTTCGGCGAGAACATGCTGCGCGCCGACGTCTGCAACGCGGTCGAGGAACTGGGCCAGCTGCTCGACCACACCGGCCCGGTCGCGGCGTCGGAGCGCAACGCGGCGCGCATCTTCCATTCCGATCACCTGTACTTCGTCACCAACGGCACGTCGACGTCGAACAAGATGGTGTGGCACTCGACCGTGGCGCCGGGCGACATCGTCGTCGTGGACCGCAACTGCCACAAGTCCATCCTGCACTCGATCATCATGACCGGCGCCATTCCGGTCTTCCTGACGCCGACACGCAACCACTACGGCATCATCGGTCCGATCCCGCAGTCCGAGTTCAGCCCGGACGTGATCCGCGCCAAGATCGAAGCCAATCCGTTCGCGCGCGAGGCGGTAAACAAGAAGCCGCGCATCCTGACCATCACGCAATCGACCTACGACGGCGTGCTGTACAACGTCGAGGCGATCAAGGATGTGCTGGACGGCGAGATCGACACGCTGCACTTCGACGAAGCCTGGCTGCCGCACGCGGCCTTCCACGACTTCTACGGCGACTACCACGCGATCGGCGAAGGCCGGCCGCGCTGCAAGGAGTCGATGATTTTCTCGACGCAGTCGACGCACAAGCTGCTGGCCGGCCTGTCGCAGGCTTCGCAGATCCTGGTGCAGGACTCGCAGACCCGCTCGCTCGACCGCGACGTGTTCAACGAGGCCTACCTGATGCACACCTCGACCAGCCCGCAGTACGCCATCATCGCCTCGTGCGACGTGGCGGCGGCGATGATGGAGCCGCCGGGCGGAACCGCACTGGTCGAGGAATCACTGGCCGAGGCAGTCGAGTTCCGCCGCGCGATGCGCAAGGTGGACGCCGAATTCGGCGCCGACTGGTGGTTCAAGGTGTGGGGCCCCGACCATCTGGCCGACGAGGGCCTGGGCACGCGCGATGACTGGACGCTGCGCGCCGGCGAGCGCTGGCACGGCTTCGGCGACCTGGCCGACGGCTTCAACATGCTGGACCCGATCAAGGCCACGGTGATCACCCCGGGCCTGGACGTCGACGGCGACTTCGCCGACTGGGGCATCCCGGCCGGCATCCTGACGCGCTACCTGTCAGAGCACGGCATCATCGTCGAGAAGACCGGCCTGTACAGCTTCTTCATAATGTTCACGATCGGCATCACCAAGGGCCGCTGGAACACCATGGTGACAGAGCTGCAGCAGTTCAAGGACGACTACGACAATAACCAGCCGCTGTGGCGCGTGATGCCCGAGTTCGTCGCCGCCCACCCGCGCTACGAGCGGGTCGGCCTGCGCGACCTGTGCGTGCGCATCCACGAGATGTACAAGAAGCACGACATCGCGCGTCTGACCACGGAAATGTATCTGTCGCCGATGGAACCGGCGATGAAGCCGGCCGACGCCTGGGCGCGCATGGCCCACCGCGAGATAGACCGCGTGGCCATCGACGAACTGGAAGGCCGCATCACCAGCGTGCTGCTGACGCCCTATCCGCCGGGCATCCCGCTGCTGATTCCGGGTGAGCGCTTCAACCGCACCATCGTCAATTACCTGCGCTTCGCGCGTGAGTTCAACCGCGCCTTCCCCGGCTTCGAAACCGACATCCACGGCCTGGTCGGCACCGGCGAGGGCGAAGCGCTGGATTACGCGGTCGACTGCGTACGCGACTGAGACGGGCGCGCGCCTCGCGCGGCTACGCCGCGCGTCGCGTGTAGTCGACGAAGGCGTAGCGCAGGCCGCTGGCGCTGACCGCCTCTTCGCGTGCCGTTTCCTGCCAGGCGCTGCGGTCGTAGTCGGGGAAACGCGTGTCGCCGTCGAAAGCGTCGGCGATTTCGGTCAGCAGCAGGCGATCGACCCGCGGCAGCGCCAGCGCGTAGAGCTGCGCGCCGCCGATCACGAAAGCTTCGTCGCCGCCCTCCACCGTCGCCGCCAGTTCGACTGCGGCGTCCAGCGACGACACCACCCGCGCGCCGGCGATGTCCAGCCCGTCCTGCCGGCTCACCACGATGCTGGTGCGTCCGGGCAGCGGCCGGCCCAGTGAATCCCAGGTCTTGCGTCCCATGATGATGGGGTGGCCCATGGTGAGCGCGCGGAAGCGTTTCAGGTCTTCCGGCAGGTGCCAGGGCATGCCGTTGTCGCGGCCTATCATGCCGTTGGCGGCCAGCGCTGCGATCAGCGACAGCTTCATACCGCCACCTTTGCAGGAATGTGCGGCCACGGGTCGTAGCCGTCGAGCCGGAAATCTTCCGGGCGGAAGGCGAACAGGTCAGTCACGTCCGGGTTGATCCACATCGTCGGCAGCGGCCGAGGGGCGCGCGTCAGCTGCAGTTGCGCCTGTTCCAGGTGGTTCGAGTACAGGTGGGCGTCGCCCAGCGTATGCACGAATTCGCCCGGCTCGAGGCCGCACACCTGCGCCACCATCATCGTCAGCAGCGCGTAACTGGCGATATTGAAAGGCACTCCGAGAAATATGTCTGCGCTGCGCTGGTACAGCTGGCAGGACAATCGCCCGTCCGCAACGTAGAACTGGAACAGTGCGTGGCAGGGCGGCAGCTTCATCGACGGGATTTCCGCCGGATTCCAGGCACTGACGATGTGGCGGCGCGAATCGGGGTTGTTGCGCAGGCCGGCCAGCAGTTCGCTGATCTGGTCGATGTGGCGTCCATCCGGCGTCGGCCAGCTGCGCCACTGGGCGCCGTAGACCGGGCCGAGGTCGCCGTTCTCGTCGGCCCATTCGTCCCAGATGCTGACGCCGTGTTCCTTCAGCCAGGCGATATTGGTGTCGCCGCGCAGGAACCACAGCAGTTCGACGATGATGGAACGCAGGTGCAGTTTCTTGGTGGTCAGTACCGGAAAGCCCTGCGCGAGGTCGAACCGCATCTGCCAGCCGAACACCGAACGGGTGCCGGTGCCGGTGCGGTCGGTCTTGACCGTGCCGTGTTCCAGCACGTGTCGCATGAGATCGAGATATTGCTGCATGGCAAAGTTTGCGCAGTCGCGTTACGCTACAGGGTCGGGATTCTAGACCACTACGGTCGACCATCCCGCGACGCGGCGGCAGCGGATCGCCGCGCGGCACAAAACATTCATACAGGTGTCAGTCAGGTACAGCCCTGAGTGGCGGAGGTGGCAGGTATGTTCGGCGTGTTCTCTTCATCCCCGGCAAGCGTGCTCGGCAATCCGGCCGAGCTTCGTCGCGTGCTGGCCGAAATCGCCGCCGCCCAGCCGGATCTGGCCATCAATGAACTGACCGGCTGGGTCGAATCGGTCGGCGACGCCACCAATATCGATCTGGCGCACCACGTCAATCTGCTTTACCAGTTTGATTCCAGCGCCCAGCCTCATCTGCGCAAACTCGACCAGATCTACGCCGACGACCCGGAGGGCAAGGACGTGGTCTGGCGCACCGGCCGCGACTTCTGGTCCATCCTGTCGTCCGCCTACGAGGTGGCGCTCGATCGCTACATTTCCGACCCGACGCACGCGTCGGTGCTGAGCGGCCTGTCGCGGCTCGCTTCGCGCACGGTGCGCGCCTGCCGCCAGCGCTTCAAGTGGGACGTCTATCACAACGGTCCGGTCGACGCCGGCCTGTGGCAGGTGGCCGGCCAGGCCTATCTGCTGGCGCAGGCCTCCGGCGCCGAGGCACGCGAGGTGGTCAATGCGGCCGACGAGGTGCCGACCTCGGTCGAACGCGAATACCTGCGACTGATCGCGCTGCACGTCGCCGCGCCTGAAGGTCTGGTGCCTGACAGCGTCCGTCTGGCCGAACAGCTGACCGGCTATTTCGCGGCGCGTTACTCGATGTCGCCATCGATCGAGCGCGGCAGCACGCATTGGCTGGACGCCAACCAGCCGGCGCCGCCGCTGCGTCTGGTGCGTGCGCCGCAGCAGGTCGATGGCATCCGCTTCTTCTCAGGCATCGCCGCCGCCGACGCGGCGCTGGCGCTGGCCCGTCGCGTCGAAGGCGGCGACCTGCCGGACGCGCTCAGTCTCGACGACATGCCGGAGCGTGACCAGTTGGCCAAGCTGCTGCGCCATCTGGCGATGAACTGGGCGCTCGACCCGCCGACCCGCCAGTACCGTCGGCATTCGCTCGGCGGCGCGCTGGCGGTGGCCAATGGCATCAAGCACCTGCATCACGTGCTGCGCGGCGCGCGTGACGAGGCGGTGATCTACCGCTGGGAAATGTCGGACGCCAGCCTCGGCGGCATCGGTGCCACCGCGCCCACCGCCAGTGCGGAATGGGTGCGCGTCGGTTCGCTGGTCGGCATGCAACCCTCGGGCGGCGACAACTGGCTGGTCGGTGTCGTGCGCCGTTACCTGCGCGGGCGCGATGCGCGCGGCACGGTGGGCATCGAAACGCTGTCGACGACCGCACGTCCGCTCGAAGTGTTCTCGGAAAGACAGAGTGGCGAAGCCGTGGCGCTCGATGATCCGGTCAGCGGCGCGGTGGTGCGCCTGGCCATCAACGGCACCGGCTATTCCGCCGAATACCCGCTGCACGCGTCGATCAACGGCCGCCATGTGCGACTCGACCCGGTCGAACTGATCGAGCGCGGCACCAACTTCGACCTCGCCCGCTTCCGCGTCAGCGACTTCCGCTGACCCGCGTCGCTGCCCGGCTAAGGCAGCAGGAAGTCGGTGATGCGCGGCAGTTCCATCGCAAAGCTCTGCAGGCTGTGATCGCCGCCGGCATGAACAATCATGTTGGCGCCGCGCAGCTTGAGCACCGCCTGCCACCAGTCCAGCACCTCGTCGCCGGTTTCCAGCAGCAGCAGATAGCGCTCCGGCCGCGTCACCGCGGCAACGTCGAGTGCGCGCAGTTCATCGACGTGGCGCTGTTCGAAACGGAAGCTGTCGCCTGTATACATATGCGTGTGCTCGCCGACGTAGTCGCCAAGCGACAGCGGTGCCACCACGGCCGGATTGATCAGCGCGGCGCGCAGGCCGTATCTCTCCGCCAGATGCAGCGCGTAGAAGCCGCCCAGCGACGAGCCGGCCAGCGCCACCTCGGTCCCGGCGTCGAGCGCGGGCTGCAGAACACTTTCGATCAGCGCGATCGCGTCCAGCGGCCCCGGCGGCAGCTGTTCGCACCACAGATCGCCGGCCCGCCCCTGTCGGGCCAGATGGGCGCGCAACTGCTGCGCCTTGACCGACTGCGGTCCGGAACGGAAGCCGTGGAAGTACAGCAGCTTCTGCATCAGTGATCGGCCCAGTCCACCCAGCCGAACCAGGCGCTCGCCAGTACGAACAGGCCGAACACGATGCGGTACCAGGCGAACAGTTCGAAGGTGTGGCTGGAAATGTAGCGCAGCAGCCAGCGCACGCTGAAGAAGGCGGCGAGGAAGGAGGCGACGAAGCCGGCGGCGAACACCGGCAGGTCCTCGACGCGCAGCAGCGCCCAGTTCTTGTACACGTCGTAAGCCGTCGCCGCGATCATGGTCGGGATGGCGAGGAAGAAGCTGAATTCGGTGGCGGCGCGGCGCGACAGGCCGAATACCAGACCGCCCATGATGGTCGCCCCCGAGCGCGACACACCGGGGAACATCGCGATGGCCTGCGCGAAACCCACCTTCAGCGCAGCCCGCCAGTCGAGGTCATCGGTCGTTTGGTAGCGCGGCGTGTGATTGCGCCGCTCGATCACCAGGATGATGACGCCGCCGACGATCAGTGCGCCGGCCACGGTGAGCGGGTTGAACAGATAGGTCTTGATGATGCCGTGGAACAGGAAGCCCAGCACGGCGGCCGGCAGGAAGGCGACCAGCACGTGCAGCACGAAGCGGTTGGCGGCCGGTTCGCGCCCCAGCCCGGCGGTCACGTCGATCAGCTTGCGCCGGTACTCCCAGCAGATCGCCAGGATGGCGGCGAGCTGGATGACGATCTTGAACACCCGGCTGGTTTCGTCGGTGTAGCCGAGCAGGCTGCCGGCGATGATGAGGTGGCCGGTGCTCGAAATCGGCAGAAATTCGGTGAGCCCTTCGAGAATGCCGAGGATGACGGCCTTGATCAGCAGCAGATCCATGAAGTTGCAGTGCAGCGAAACAGGTCAGGCGCCCGAGTATAGGCGACGTCGATGACGGCTCTGACCTGCCTTCGGCTCAGATTCGCGCGCGGGCGGCGGTATTTCACCGCCCACCTGTAAAATCCCGCGCCATGTCGAAAAAAAGCGCTGCCGTCCGTTCCCGCACCCATGCTGCCGCTGCTTCCGCACCATCGGGCGCCAGCGCCGTGGTGTCGGCGGCGCCAGCCGGCGTTCCGCCGCTGGCCCTCGGTGTCGCGCTGTCCATCCTGATCCACGCCTTCGTGCTGGCGATCAACTTCGCGCCCGACCTGAAACCGAAGCAGAAGGCGAAGGACCAGCCGCTCGAAGTGGTGCTGGTCAATGCGCGCAGCAAGCAGAAACCGGTCGATCCGCAGGCGCTGGCGCAGGCCAACCTCGACGGCGGCGGCAACACCGACCAGAACCGCCGTGCGAAGACGCCGCTGCCGGCCAGCCGGCGCGACAAGGCCGGCGACCAGCTGGTCGAGACGCAGCGCCGCGTGCAGGAGATGGAAGCGCAGCAGCAGAAACTGCTGGCCGAACTGCAGGCGAAGACCGAGCTGCGCCCGGAAGAACGACGGCTGGAGCAGCCCGACCCGTCGCCACAGCCGCTGCAGGCCCTGAGCGGCGCCGACCTCGCCGCGCGGGCGATGGCGATGGCGCGGATGGAGGCGGAGATCGCACGCGACGTCGACGACTACAACAAGCGGCCGCGCAAGAAATTCGTCGGCGCGCGGACGCAGGAATACCGTTTCGCGCAGTACATCGAGGACTGGCGACAGAAGGTCGAACGCATCGGCAACCTGAACTACCCGCCGGCAGCACGCGGCAAGCTCTATGGCAACCTGACGCTGACGGTCGAAATCCGTGCCGACGGCGAGATCGAGAAGATCGACCTGAACCGCTCGTCCGGCCAGAAGGTGCTCGACGACGCAGCCATCCGCATCGTGCGCATGGCCGCCCCCTACGCCGCCTTCCCGCCGGACATCCGGCGCGAATACGAAATCCTGTCCATCACCCGCACCTGGACCTTTACCCAGGGCGACCAGCTCGAATCACGCTGATACCCCATGACCGACCGCTACGCCGTCATCGGCAACCCGATCGCACACAGCAAGTCGCCGGCCATCCACGCCGCCTTTGCCGCGCAGACGGCGCAGGACCTGAGCTACGAGGCGCTGCTGGCGCCGCTCGACGGCTTCGCCGCCGCGGTTGCCGCGTTCCGGACAGGCGGCGGGCGCGGCATGAACATCACGGTGCCGTTCAAGGAAGAGGCCTGGCGTCTGGCCGACCGCCTGACCGAGCGGGCGCGGCTGGCCGGCGCGGTAAACACCTTCGTGTTCGGCGACGACGTGCTGGGCGACAACACCGACGGCGCCGGGCTGGTGGGCGACCTCGAAACGCTGGGCTGCCGCCTTCCCGGCGCGCGCCTGCTGCTGCTGGGCGCCGGCGGCGCAGCGCGCGGCGTCATCCTGCCGCTGCTCGACGCCGGCGTCGCCCGTCTGTTCATCGCCAACCGCACCGCCGACAAGGCGCGCGCGCTGCAGGCGCAGTTCGCCAGCCACGACGTGCGCGGCGCGCTTGGCGCCGGCGGCTGGGCGGACGCCGCCGACGCGCCCTACGACGTGGTGGTCAACGCCACCAGCGCCAGCCTCAGCGACGAAGCGCCGCCGCTGCCCGCCGGCCTGTACGCGCCCGGCAGCCTGGCTTACGACATGGTGTATGGCCGTGGCCTCACCGCATATCTGAAACAGGCGCGCGAGCAGGGCGCGGCACGGCTGGCCGACGGTCTGGGCATGCTGGTCGAACAGGCGGCCGAGGCCTTCGCGCTGTGGCGCGGCGTGCGTCCGGACACCGCCGCCGTGCGCGCGACGCTGCGCGCCGCGCTGCCGCCGCTGGCCTGAGACGGAGCGTCTGATGCGTCGTGTGCTGCATACGCTGAAGTGGCTGCTCGCCGGTGCGGTACTGCTGGTGCTCGCCTACCAGCTGTGGGTGTTCGGCCATCTGCTGTGGTGGACACAGTTCAATCCGTCGCAGACCCGCTTCATGTCGCTGCGCCTCGATGAAATGCGCGAGCGCAAGCCGGACACGCAGCTGCGCCACCAGTGGGTGCCGTACGAGCGCATCTCGGTGCATCTGAAGCGCGCGGTCATCGCCGCCGAAGACGACGGTTTCGTCGATCACGAGGGCTTCGACTGGGAGGGCATCCAGAAGGCGATGGAAAAGAACCGCAAGAAGGGCCGCGCGGTGGCCGGCGGTTCGACCATCAGCCAGCAGCTGGCGAAGAACCTCTTCCTCAGCCCCAGCCGCAGCTATGTGCGCAAGGCGCAGGAAGCCGCCATCACCTTCATGATGGAGGCGGTGATGGACAAGCGGCGCATCCTGGAAATCTATCTGAACGTGGTCGAGTGGGGCGACGGCGTGTTTGGCGCCGAGGCGGCGGCGCAGCGCTACTACCGCATTCCGGCAGCGAAGCTGGGCCCCGAGCAGGCGGCGCGGCTGGCCGTCATGCTGCCCAACCCGCGCAAGTACGAAAAGACCTTCGGCCCGCGGCTGGCCGCGCACGCGGCACGCATCGCCGGGCGCATGCATTATTCGCAGGTGCCTTGAGGCCCGCTCAGCGCATGCCCGGCGCCAGCCACAGCGGCGCTTCGTCCATCACCGCGATCTGTTCGCGCAGTTCGAGGATGCGCGCCTCCCAGTAGCGCGGCGTATCGAACCACGGGAAGGCCGCCGGGAAGGCCGGGTCCTGCCAGCGGCGGGCGATCCAGCCACTGTGGTGGATCAGCCGCAGCGTGCGCAGCGCTTCGATCAGATGCAGTTCGCGCAGATCGAAGTCGCAGAATTCCTCGTAGCCGGCCAGCACGTCGCCCAGCTGGCGCGCGCGGTCGGCGCGGTCGCCCGACAGCAGCATCCACAGATCCTGGATGGCCGGCGCCATCCGGCTGTCGTCGAAATCGACGAAATGCGGCCCCTGGCCATCGACCCACAGCATGTTGCCGACGTGGCAGTCGCCGTGCGTGCGGATGCGCGTCACCTCGCCGGCGCGTTCGAACGCGGCGCGCACACCGTCAAGCGCCTGCGCGACCACGCCGCGATACACCTTCTCCAGTTCGGGGGGTACGAATCCGCCATCGAGCACATAGGCGGCCGGCTCGTCGCCGAAACTGGCAATGTCCAGCGTGGGCCGGTGCAGATATGGCTTCACCGCACCGAGCGCGTGGATGCGGCCCATGAAGCGGCCTATCCACTCCAGCGTGTCGCTCCGGTCCAGCTCGGGCGCCCGGCCGCCGCGGCGCGGAAACACCGCGAACCGGTAGCCGGCATGCCGGGCCAGCGTGCCGCCGCCCGGCAGTTCCAGCGGCGCAACCACGGGGATTTCATGCTCGGCCAGTTCGCGGCAGAAAGCGTGTTCCTCGGCGATCGCTTCGTCGCTCCAGCGTGCCGGCCGGTAGAACTTGGCGATCACCGGCGGACCGTCGTCCACGCCGACCTGATAGACGCGGTTCTCGAAACTGTTCAGCGCCAGCAGGCGGCCATCGACCACGAAACCGGCCGCTTCGAGTGCATCGAGCACGGTGTCCGGGTTCAGATCGGCGTAGGGCTGCTGGGTGGTGAGGTCGCTCATCAGGTGGAAAAATCCTTCAAACGCGATACCCTAGCGTGTTTTTCGCCGCTTCTGGCATCTGTCGTGGCTTATCAGGTCAAGGAAATCTTCTACACGCTGCAGGGCGAGGGGCTGAACGCCGGTCGCGCCGCCGTGTTCTGCCGCTTCGCCGGCTGCAACCTGTGGAGCGGTCGCGAACAGGATCGCGCGACCGCGCAGTGCCGCTTCTGCGACACCGACTTCGTCGGCACCGACGGCACGCTGGGCGGCCGCTACGAAGCCGACGCCCTGGCCGATGCCATCGCCGCGAGCTGGACCGGCGCCGGCGGCGCCCGCTTCGTCGTGCTGACCGGTGGCGAACCGCTGCTGCAGGTCGATGCCGCGCTGATCGACGCACTGCACGCACGCGGCTTCGAGATCGCGGTCGAAACCAATGGCACGCTGACCGCACCGGCCGGACTGGACTGGATCTGCGTGAGCCCGAAGGCCGGTAACGCGGTGGTGCAGCGCCGCGGTCAGGAACTGAAAGTGGTCGTGCCGCAGGACGGCCTCGATCTCGCCGCGATGGAAGGCTGGGATTTCGAGCACTTCCTGGTGCAGCCGATGGACAATGCCGCGGCGGCCGACAACGCCCGCTGGGCGATCGAATGGTGCATGCAGCACCCGCGCTGGCGGCTCAGCTTCCAGACGCACAAGGCGGTCGGCATACGCTGACCGTCGCAGATTCCGGGGCGGCGCGCACTGCATGACGTGGCCGCCCCTTTTTGAAGTATCGATGGACGTATCGAGATGGTTGTTGAACTGAGCCAGCGCTTCTTCTTCGAAGCCGCCCACACCCTGCGCCGCAAGGTGGAAACCGAATCCAGCCTGCGCATCCACGGCCATACCTATCACGCCGAGGTGACGCTGCGCGGCGAGCCGGACCCGGCCAGCGGCATGCTGCTCGATCTGGCGGTGTTCCGCACCGCACTGGCCGAAGTCCGGGAGAAACTGGACCACCGCTTCCTCGACGAGGTCGAGGGCATCGGCCCAGCCACGCTGGAGAACCTCTGCCACTACCTGTGGCGGCAGCTCGCCCCGCAGCTGCCTCAGCTGGCGCGTGTGACGGTCGAGCGCCAGGCCTCGGGCGACAAATGCACGCTGAGTGCGTGTTGAGCTGACGCGCGCGTGCATCGTCGGCCGATGAACGCGGGCACGGGCAAGCGCGCACGCACTGCGCTGGCCTGTCTCGTACTGCTCGGCACCCCCGCAGCCCAGGCTCAGGCCCCCTCGTTCGACACCGTACGCGACAGCTGGCGCTCGTCCGAAGCGCGCCTGCTCGACCGCTACGGCCAGCCGCTGGCCGAGGTGCGCGTCGATTTCGACGAGCGCCGGCTCGACTGGGTCGGCGCGCGCACGCTGTCGCCGCCGCTGGTGCGCGCGCTGCTGGTGGCCGAGGACAAGCGCTTTCTCGAACACTCGGGCGTCGACTGGACGGCGCTCGCCGGCGCCACCTGGGACAATCTGTGGCGCACGCTGGAAGGGCGCCGTCCGCGCGGCGCATCGACGCTGACCATGCAGCTGGCCGGCCTGATCGATCCGGCGCTGCGCCTGCAGGGTACGCGCCGCAGCGTCGGCCAGAAATGGGACCAGGCCGCCGCCGCGCGCGAAATCGAGCGCCGCTGGAACAAGGCGCAGATCCTCGAAGCGTATTTCAACCTCGCCCCCTTCCGCGGCGAACTGCGCGGCATTTCGGCCGCCACCCGCGGCCTGTTCGGTAAGGATCCGGACGCGGTCGATGCGCGCGAGGCGCTGCTGCTGGCGGCGCTGCTGCGCGGCCCGAACGCACCGGCCGAGCGGGTTGCGCAGCGTGCCTGCGCGGTGGCGCTGAAGCTGAAACCGGCGCCCGCCTGCGCCGAACTGCGTACCCTCGCCAATCAGGTTCTCACCCAGCGCTACCGGCTGGAGCCGCGCTGGACCGAAGCACAGCCGCTGGCCCGCCGCCTGCTGCGCGAGCCGGGCGAGCAGCGCGCCACCACGCTCGACGCACGGCTGCAGCGGCGCACGCTGGACGCGCTCGGCCGCGAGCGCGCCGACGTCGCCGTCGTGGTACTCGACAACGCGAGCGGCGAAGCGCTGGTATGGGCCGGCGGTCCGGACGACACCGACGCTGCGGTGCGCCGGCTCCCGGCCGGCAGCACGCTGCACGCGTTTGCCTACGGACTGGCCCTCGATCAACGCTGGATCAGCGCCGCGTCGGTGTTCGACGACAGCCCGAACTTCGTCACCCGGGCGCTGCCGCCCGGCCTGCAGGGCAGCGGCCAGCCGCTCAGCACACGGGCGGCGCTGACGCAGGCGGCCGAGATTCCGGCGCTGCGCGTGCGCGCGCTGATCGGCGACGACGCGCTGACCGCCACGCTGCGTGCGCACGGCATCGACGCGTCGGCGACCAACGGCAGCCGTGCCAGCCTGCCCGAGATGGCCAACGCCTTCCGCACGCTGGCCAACGACGGCATCTGGACACCGTGGGCGCTGGAGGCGGCGCAATGGCGCGGCGTTGATCGCAGCGGCAAGCGACTGTGGGCGTCGCCGGTGGCGTGGCTGGTCGGCGACCTGCTGTCCACACGCACGACGCCGGACGCGCACGACTGGCACGCGGTGATGCACGGGCGCTCGAGCGACCGCGCGACGCACTGGTCGGTCGGCTGGACGCGCCGCTACACGATCGCGCTGCGCGCGGCGCGACCGGTGGCGGCCACCTGGCTGTCGGTCGCCGCGGCCATCGACCCGATTCCGGCCGAAGCGGCCCCGCCGCCGCCCGGACTCGAAGGCGTGCGCCTGCGTTTCGAACCGGAAATCGAAGCCGAACGGGAAGAGTATTTCCTGCCCGGCACGCAGCAGGCCTTCGCCGACGCGACCGTGCGCGACCTGTTCGGCCGGCCGCGCATCGTGCAGCCGACGACAGGCGTCAAACTGGTCAGCGCCAGCCTGCCGGCCGGCCGCCAGGCCATGCTGCTGGAGGCTCGACCCGGCTGGCCAGGCCTGCAGTGGGTGATCAACGACGAGCGCCTGCCGGCGATCGAGGGGCGCGCGCTGTGGAGCCCGCGCCCCGGCCGTCACCGGCTGGCGCTGGAAGACGCGCACGGCCTGCAGCTGCAGTCGATCGAATTCGAGGTACGGCTCGACGCCGCACCCGAAACCTTCAATGGCGGGCCGGCGCCTCGTACACCACCTGGCCCGACACCAGCGTCGCGCTGACACGGCCCGGCAGCTCGCGGCCCAGATAGGGCGTGTTCTTGCCCTGGCTGCGCAACGATTCGCGACTGATGCGCACCGGCGCCTCCGGATCGAAGATGCACACGTCGGCCGCACCGCCGACCCGCAGGTGGCCGGCGTTCAGACCGAGCACGCGTGCGGCGTCGGCCGTGATGCGCGCCAGCGCAACCTTGAGCGGCAGCCGCATTTCGCGCGCCCAGGCCAGCGTCAGCGGCAGCAGCAGTTCGAGGCCGGTGGTGCCCGGCTCGGCTTCGGCGAAGGGCACCTGCTTGGCGTCGTCGTCGACCGGCGTGTGGTCCGAACACAGCGCGTCGATACGGCCGTCGGCCAGCGCTGCGCGCAGTGCCTCGCGGTCGAACTGCGCACGCAGCGGCGGCACCGTGCGGCACTGCGGATCGAAATAGCCGATGTCGACATCGCACAGGTGCAGCGCGTGGATGGCCACGTCGCAGCTCACCTGCATGCCGTCGAGTCGTGCCTGGTCGATCAGCATCAGCCCGGCACGACTGGAAATGCGCGCCAGATGCAGCTTGCATCCGGTGGCGCGCGCCAGCTGCAGCATCTGGCCGATGGCCAGCGTTTCCGCCAGCACCGGAATGCCGGTCAGACCCAGCCGCGCCGCCACTTCGCCTTCGTGCGCAACACCGCCGGCCGCCAGATGCATGTCGGTCGGCTGCAGCCACACCGTGTAGCCGAAGGTGGCCGCGTACTGCATCGCGCGGAACAGCACCTGGGTGTCGGCCACCGGAACGTTGGCCTGCGAGAAAGCGATGCAGCCGGCATCGTGCAGCTCGCCCATCTCGGTCAGACGTTCGCCCTTGAGGCCGGCGGTCAGCGCACCATGCGGATAGACGTGGGCGAGATTCAGCATGCGCGCGCGGTGCTTCAGCATTTCGACCAAGCCGGGCTCGTCGAGCACCGGATCGGTGTCCGGCGGGCAGGCCAGACTGGTGACGCCACCGGCCACCGCGGCCGCGACTTCCGACTCCAGCGTCGCGCGGTATTCGAGGCCGGGCTCGCGCAGCCGCGCGCAGAGGTCGATCAGACCCGGCGCGACGACCAGGCCGCTGGCGTCGATGACGCGGTTGGCGTGAAAGCCCTCCGGCGCCTCGCCCAGCGCGACCACCTTGCCGGCAGCGATGTAGACGTCGGTCGGTGCGTCGATATCCTGCGCCGGATCGATCAGCCGGCCGCCCTTGATGTGGATCTTCATGCGTTTCCTCCGGCCAGCATCGCCATTACCGCCATGCGCACCGCGATGCCGAAGGTGACCTGCGGCAGGATGACCGCCTGACGGCCGTCGGCCACCGCCGAGTCGATCTCGACGCCGCGGTTCATCGGCCCCGGGTGCAGCACGATGGCATCCGGCTTGGCCACTGCGAGCTTGTCCTCGGTCAGGCCGAAGAACTTGAAATATTCCTGCGCGCTGGGCAGCAGCGAACCCTGCATGCGTTCGTTCTGCAGGCGCAGCATCATCACTACATCGACGCCGCGCAGGCCTTCGCGCATGTCGTTGTAGACGCGACAGCCGAGCCGCTCGATGTCGTGCGGCAGCAGCGTCTTCGGCGCGATGGCGCGCAGGTCGGGCACGCCCAGCGTGGTCAGCGCGTGGATCTGGCTGCGCGCGACGCGCGAATGCAGGATGTCGCCGACGATGGCCACCGACAGCTGCGTGAAGTCGCGCTTGTAGTGGCGGATGGTGTACATGTCGAGCAGGCCCTGCGTCGGGTGCGCGTGGCGCCCGTCGCCGGCGTTGACGACGTGGATGTGATCGCGCCCGGTCGCTTCGAGGTGCTGCGCGATCAGATAGGGCGCGCCGCTGGAGGCGTGGCGCACGACGAACATGTCGGCCTGCATCGCCGCCAGGTTGTCCACCGTGTCGAGCAGGGTTTCGCCCTTGTTGGTCGAGCTGGTCGCGATATTCAGGTTGATCACGTCGGCCGACAGCCGCTTTGCAGCGATTTCGAAGGTGGTGCGGGTGCGCGTGCTGTTTTCGAAAAACAGGTTGAACACGCTCTTGCCGCGCAGCAGCGGCACCTTTTTCACCTCGCGTTCGGCGACGCCGGCGAAGGGCTCGGCGGTGTCGAGGATGCGCGTGATCACGTCGCGCGGCAGGCCCTCGGTGGTGAGCAGGTGCTGCAGTTCGCCGTGCTTGTTCAGTTGCGGATTGCGCGCCATGGTCACTCCTGCTCCTGCAGCAGACGCAGCGCCAGCCGCTCGCCGTCCTGCGCCAGCTTCACCCGCGTGCCCTCGGCCAGGTCGAGGCGCGTCGCACAGTAGGTCGGCGCCACCGGCAGCTGGCGTCCGCCGCGGTCTATCAGCACCGCCAGTTCGACCTTGGCCGGACGGCCGTAGTCGAACAGTTCGTTCAGCGCGGCGCGTATCGTGCGGCCGGTGTGCAGCACATCGTCGACCAGGATGAGGTGCCGTCCCTCGACGTCGAAGGGCAGGGCGGACGAGCGGGTGTCGCGCGACAGCCCGCGCTGGGCGTAGTCGTCGCGGTAGAAGCTCACGTCGAGCGAGCCGGCCGGCTGGGTCAGGCCGAGCAGCGCGTGCAGGCGCTGCGCCAGCCATACGCCGCCGGTGTGCAGGCCGACCAGCGCGGTGTCCGGCGTGACCTGCGGGCGCATCTGCGCCGCCAGATCGGCCAGCAGTTTTTCTGCGTCAGGCAGTGACATCGAAATAGTCCTTCAGGATGAGCTGGGCCGCGTGTGCGTCCAGGTGCTTCTTGCGTTCCCGCCAGTCGTGCTGGCCGCGGTCGCGCAGCTGCGTGTCGGCCTCGGCCGAGGTAAAGCGTTCGTCCTGCAGCGCGACCGGCAGCCGGTAGCGGCCTTCGAGCTGGCGGGCGAAGCGTTGAGCGCGGGCGGTCATGTCGTGCGCCTCGCCGTCCGGCGACAGCGGCAGACCGACCACCAGCAATGCGGGTTTCCATTCGTCGAGCAGGCGGCCGATGGCCGCCCAGCGGGCGTCGTTGGTTTCGGCATCGAAGGTGGTCAGTGCGGAGGCGCTGCGCAGTTCGCACTCACCGACGGCGACGCCGATGCGCTTTTCGCCGAAATCGAAAGCCAGCACGGTGCCGCGCGCGGGCAGCGCGACCGGCTCAGGCATGCCCGGCCACGTCGGACAGCGACGCGAAGTCGACGCCGAGCAGCTGCATCGCGGCGATCAGGCGCTCTTCCGGCGGCAGGCCGAAGATGATTTCGGGATCGGCGCGCACGGTAAGCCAGGCGTTCTGCGCCAGTTCCCACTCGATCTGGCCGGCCTGCCAGCCGGCGTAACCGAGCGTGACCAGCACGTCGTCCGGCTCGTTGTCGTGGCCGAGCGACTGCAGCACGTCGCGCGACGAGGTCAGCGCGAGGCCGTTGCCGACATCGATGCTGGACTGCCAGTCGCCGACCGGACGATGCAGCACGAAGCCGCGGTCGGTCTGCACCGGACCGCCGAAATACACCGGCTGGCCCTGGAAGCGCGGCGATTCGAGCGACATGTCGATGCGCTCGAACAGGTCTTCGAGCGACATGTCGATCGGCCGGTTGACGATGACACCGAGCGCGCCCTGTTCGTTGTGCTCGCACACCAGCGTCAGCGTGCGTGCGAAATTCTTGTCCGCCATGGCGGGCATGGCGATCAGGAAATGGCCGGTCAGGTCGACCGAAGGGGTCATGGCGTGTGCGGACATGGGATGATTTTATCCGTGTTGGACGCCGGCCGCGAACCGCGGCGCGACATCACGCTCAAAGCGCCGACTTTCTGACGGAAATCCCGCATGCCCGATCGTCCTTCATCCCGCCTGGTGTGGTTCCGCCGCGACCTGCGCATCGACGACCACGCCGCCCTCTACCACGCGCTGCGCGCCGGCGGCCCGGTGTGGTGCGTGTTCGTATTCGACACCGACATCCTCGACGAACTGCTGGCCGAAGGCCTGAGCGCCGACCGCCGGGTCGAGTTCATCCATGCCTCGGTCACCGAGTTGGACGCTGCGCTGCGCGCGCTCGGAGGCGGGCTCATCGTGCGCCACGGCCGCGCCCGCGAGGTCGTCCCGCAACTGGCGCGCGAACTGGGCGTGGCAGGCGTGGTCGCCAACCGCGACTACGAACCCGCCGCATTTGCGCGCGACCGCGCGGTGCACGACGCGCTGGCGCGCGACGGCATCGCCTTCGACACGTACAAGGACCAGGTCGTCTTCGAGTGCGACGAGGTGCTGACCCAGGGCGGCAAGCCGTTCTCGGTGTTCACGCCGTACAAGAACGCGTGGCTGAAGAAGCTCACGCCCTTCCACCTGAAGGCCTATCCGGTGCGCACCTACGCGGACGCGCTGGCGGCGGTGGCGGCAGGCGACATTCCGTCACTGGCCGACATGGGTTTCCGGTCGACCAATCTGGCGACGCTGAAGCTGCCGGCAGGCATGTCCGGCGCCGACACGCTGTTCGACGCCTTCCTCGACCGCATCGACCGTTACAAGGTGCTGCGCGATTTTCCGGCCGCCAAGGGCCCGAGCTATCTGTCGGTGCATCTGCGTTTCGGCACGATATCGATACGCCGGCTGGCGCGCGAAGCACACGCGCGCGGCGGCGCTGGCGCCGAAACCTGGCTGTCGGAACTGATCTGGCGCGATTTCTACTTCCAGATCCTGTGGCACAACCCGCATGTGGTCGGCGCCAGCTTCCGGCCGGAATATGACGCGGTGCGCTGGGTAGACGACGAGCCGAAGTTCCGCGCCTGGTGCGAGGGCCGCACCGGCTATCCGCTGGTCGATGCCGCGCAACGTCAACTGGCGCAGACCGGCTACATGCACAACCGGCTGCGCATGGTGAGCGCCTCCTTCCTGACCAAGGACCTCGGCATCGACTGGCGGCGCGGCGAACACTGGTTCGCGCGCCAGCTCAACGATTTCGACCTGGCGGCCAACAACGGTGGCTGGCAGTGGGCGGCCTCGACCGGCTGCGACGCCCAGCCCTGGTTCCGCATCTTCAATCCGGTCACGCAGTCGGAGAAGTTCGACGCCGACGGTCAGTTCATCCGCCGCTACTGCCCGGAACTGGCGAAATTCGACAAGAAGCGCATCCACGCGCCGTGGCTGGCGACACCGCTGGAACAGAAGATGGCCGGCTGCGTGATCGGCAGCGACTACCCGGCACCCATCGTCGACCACGCCGCCGCGCGCGAGGCGACGCTGGCGCGCTTCAAGGTGGTGAAGGGGGCAGGCGAAGCGCTGGAGGGTTGATCAGCGCTGGTCGAACACGTCGCGGTAACTGGCGTACATCGCACCGAAGGTGACCGGCAGCAGCAACAGCCAGCCCAGCATGGCGGGGATCGAGGCCAGCACGGCCAGCACGACGTAGAGCAGCGCGAACACGACGAAGGCCGGCGCGTTGCGCAGGCTGGCGAAGAAGCTGGTGCGCATCGCATCCAGCGCCTTCATGTCGTGGAACACGACCAGGGCCGGTGCGAACCAGACCGCCATCAGCACCGGCGCCATCAGCATGACGGCGATGATGAGCATGGCCGGAATGGCCGCCATCAGCACCGCCAGACCCGCCACCGCGGCAACGCCGGCCAGACCGGCACTGATCGCCGACAACAGCACGACCAGCATGCCGATGGCGAGCGAAGCCAGCAGATACCAGCCGCCCAGCGCCAGCAACGGATTGATGCGCTCGCCGAAACACGCCCACAGATGGGCGACGCCGAAGGGCTCGCCGCGCGACAGCGCACGACAGCCGGTCATCAGTCCGCCCACCGTCACCATCGCCAGCAGCGTGGCGGCGATCATGCCGAACAGCGGCACCAGATTCAGCACCACGACGGCGATCACCCACAGCAGCGTGATCACCACCCAGACGCCGGGCGCGGCCATAAAGGCCTGCCAGCCCTGGAGCAGCCACTCGACGCCCTGGCCGGCCGCCACGCTGCGCGAATCGGGTTCCCCGCCTTCGAGCGGAGGAGTCGGGTTGCCGCCCGGCGGCGGAGCGGCTTCGAAGGGATTGCGGTCGTCGGTCGTCATGGCTGCATCATTCCACAAGCTGGCACCGTGTTCACAGCGGCGTCGCAGGCTGTGGCGTCCAATCCACACTCCGTCACGATGCACCCGGCCGTGTCGGGCTGCGCGCTGCGCCGCGGCGCTTTCGCACTACACTCGAAACATCCAGTCATGTCGCAGGACCGGGAGGTCGCCATGAATATCCGCACCCTGTTCGCACTGTCCGCGCTGCTCGCCTCGCCCATCGCACTGGGCGGCGGCAGCGGTCACGTACCGGTGTCGCCGATCGGCGGCAATCCATACGGCCAGGACATCGGCGCCAGCCCCGGCGGCATGATAGGACAGCACCCGCGCGAGCTGATCCGGCCCAACGCGCGCAGCCGCACAACCGACGTCTACCCGACCTTGCGCGGCACCCAGATCCGGGACTACTCCAGACCCGGCGTACGCATCGAGGAAGATGCGTACGGTACCAGCGTCTATCCGACCATGCCCTACAGCAACGTCCGCGACTACGACAGACCGGGCTGGCGCATCGAACGGCGCGAGTGATCGTCACGAAAGGTTGCGGGCACCGACGGACATCCCCCGCGCCGGCCTCGCCGGCGCACGGTAGACAACGATGAACGAACTGCCCAAACACCAGCTCACCATGACGGTGCTGATGACGCCCGACATGGCCAACTTTTCCGGCAATGTGCATGGCGGCGCCCTGCTCAAGCTGCTCGACCAGGTCGCCTACGCCTGCGCGGCGCGCTACGCGCAGTCCTACGTGGTGACGCTGTCGGTCGATCAGGTCATCTTCCGCTGCCCCATCCACGTCGGCGAGCTGGTCACCTTCTTCGCCTCGGTCAACTACACCGGCACCACGTCGATGGAAGTCGGCGTCAAGGTGGTGACCGAGAACATCCGCGAACACACGACGCGCCACACCAACACCTGCTACCTGACCATGGTGGCGATGGACGCCGACCGCCGGCCCTGCCCGGTGCCGACGCTGATACCGTCGACGCCGGACGAGCAGAGGCGCCACACGGCCGCTCAGGTGCGGCGCCAGCTGCGCAGGGAATTCGATGCCCGCTTCGAGGAACTGATGCAGGAAGAACAGGCCAAGGCGGGCCGCGGCGCGTAGCAAGCCCGGCAGGCGGAAGCGCCTGCCGCAGTGCGTCATACTGTGCACCGAGTCCACCCGGAGCGCGCTGCATGATCGACTACGAGCACGACATTTCGGCCATCGACGCCGACCTGATCCGCCACGGCATGGCGGCCATCCACCTCGTCCGCGCTGGCGACCAGGCGGCGCTGGTCGATTGTGGCACCGGCCATTCGCTGCGCAACGTACAGGCCGCGCTGGCGCAGAAGGGCATCGCGCCGGAAGCGCTGCGCTACATCATCCTGACCCACGTGCACCTGGACCACGCCAGCGGCGCCGGCGCGGCGATGCGTGCCTTCCCGAACGCGCAGCTGGTGGTGCACCCGCGCGGCGCGCGTCACATGATCGACCCGTCGAAGCTGATCGCCGGCGCCACCGCGGTCTATGGCGAACAGGCGATGGCCGAGATGTACGGCGACATCCTGCCGGTCGACGCGGCGCGCGTGATCGAAACGCACGATGGTTTCGTGCTCGACTTCAACGGACGTCCGCTCGAGTTCGTCGACACGCCGGGCCACGCCAAGCACCACCACTGCATCTGGGACGCGCAGTCGAAAAGCTGGTTCACCGGCGACACCTTCGGTCTGGCCTATCCGGAATGCACGGTCGATGGCCGCGCCTTCGTGTTCCCGACCACCTCGCCGGTGCAGTTCGACCCGGTCGCGATGCGCGCGTCGGTCGAACGCCTGCTGTCACGGCAGCCGGAAGCGATGTTCCTGACCCACTACGGCAAGGTGAGCGGCGTGCCGGCCCTCGGGCGTGCGCTGCTGTCGCGCATCGACGCCCACGTGGCAATCGCGAAGGCGGCGGCCAGTGCCGGCGACGGCCGCAAGCAGGCCCTGCTGGCGGCACTGACCGCCTATCTGATGGACGAACTGCGTGCCCACGGCAGCCGACTCACGCACGAGCAGGCGGTCGATGTATGGGGACTGGACATCGAACTGAACGCGCAGGGCCTGGAGGTGTGGCTGGACGGCGCGGTGGCCTAGGACAGGCGCCGAGGGCCACACGGGCATGAAGCCCGGGTGGCCGCCGAGAGGCCCTGATCAGGCCGACTTCTTGCGCGCCGTGGCCTTGGTGGCCGGCTTCTTTGCCGCGGCCGTCGTCTTCTTCGCCGCGGCCTTCTTCACCGGCGCCTCGGCTTCGGCCTCCGGCGCAGCATCGGCCGCCGCGGCCTTGGCCGTCTTCGCGCCCGCCTTCGGCTTGGCCGCGCGCGGCTCGAACTCGAAGCCCACCTTGCCGTCCGGCTGGCGCACCAGGAAGGCCGAGAACTTGCGCTTGGTGCGCGACGACACGAAGCCCTTCAGCAGGTCGGTACGGCCCGCTTCCAGCAGCTTCTGCATCTGTTCCGGTTCGATCGGCTGCTGCAGGATGATCTTGCCGGAGCGGAAGTCACAGCTCTTTTCCGGCCCGACCGACTTCTCGCAGATATAGGACATCGGCTGTTCGAACACCCGCGCCGAACACTTCGGGCAGGGGCCGAGCGGTGTCTGCTGCGAGAAATCGACCGGCTCGGCGTTCTCGTCCTCGCGCGGCTGGCCGAAATCGAATTCCGGTTCCAGCTTGTCGTTCAGCTTGATCACCGCGTTGAACGGCCGACCCATCTTGTTGCGGAAGCCGGTCAGCGGACCGACCTGGCGCTCGCGCAGCAGCGTGTCGATCTCGTGCGTCTCGAACTGGCGGCCGGCAACGATCTTCCACAGCGAGAAGTCGCAGCTCTGGCACTGGAATTTCTTGTAGTTCTCCTTCACGACGCCGCCGCAGCGCGGGCACTTCTCGTCCAGCGTGGCGAAGTCGCCCGGAATGGTGTCGCTTTCGTAGCTCTTCGCCTGATGCACGATGTGCTGCGTCATGTCGGCGATCTCGCGCATGAAGGCGTCACGCGAGAGCTCGCCGCGCTCGATCTGCGACAGCTTGTATTCCCATTCGCCGGTCAGTTCCGGCGAACTCAGTTCGTCGATCTTCAGGCCGCGCAGCGCGATCATCAGCTGGAAGCCCTTGGCCGTCGGAATCAGTTCGCGGCCCTCGCGCAGCATGTAGTTCTCGAGTATCAGGTTCTCGATGATCTGCGCACGCGTGGCCGGCGTGCCGAGGCCGCGGCCGGCCATCGCGGCGCGCAGTTCCTCGTCGTCTATGGTCTTGCCGGCACCTTCCATCGCGGTCAGCAGCGTCGCTTCCGAATACCGTGCAGGCGGCTTGGTCTGCAACGCCTTGACGATCATGTCATTGACGCGGGCGCTTTCGCCCGGTTTGACCGGCACCAGGCTGGCGGACGCGGTTTCGCCCTTGTCCTTGCCTTCGTCGTCGGCGATCGCCGCTTCCTTGCCGTACACCGCCAGCCAGCCGGCATTGACCAGCACCTTGCCTTCGGTCTTGAAAGCTTCGCCCTCGACCCGCGTGATGCGCGTCGTGATGCGGTACTCGGCCGCCGGGAAGAACACCGCGAGGAAGCGGCGGGTGACCATGTCGTAGATCTTCGCTTCCGCCTCCGACAGCGATTTCGGCTCGGTGCCGGTCGGGATGATGGCGAAGTGGTCGGAAATCTTGGCGTTGTTGAAGATGCGCTTGTTCGGACGTACCCAGCCCTGCTTGACGATCTCGTTGGCGTGCGGCGCATAGGTGTGCGGCAGGCGGGCCAGCACGTCGTTCACCGTCGGCAGGTAGTCCTCCGGCAGCGCGCGCGCGTCGGTACGCGGGTAGGTCAATACCTTGTGCTTCTCGTACAGCGCCTGCGCGATCTGCAGCGTCACGCGGGCGGAAAAGCCGAAGCGGCCGTTCGCTTCGCGCTGCAGCGAGGTGAGGTCATACAGCAGCGGCGACAGCTGGGTCGAGGGCTTGGCTTCTTCCTCGACCGTGCCGGTCTTGCCGGCGCACTTGGCCTGGATGGCCTTCGCCTTCGCCTCGTCCCACAGCCGCTCGGCGCGCGCGTGTTCGTCGCCTTCCGGCTTCCTGAACTTCTCGTCGAACCAGCGGCCGGCGTATTCGCCTGCGGCGACGCCGAAGCGGCCTTCGATTTCCCAGTAGTCGCGCGACTTGAAGCGACGGATTTCCTCCTCGCGGCGCACCACGATGGCCAGCGTCGGCGTCTGCACGCGACCGACCGTGGTCAGGTGGAAACCACCGGTCTTGGAGTTGAACGCGGTCATTGCGCGCGTGCCGTTGATGCCGATGAGCCAGTCGCTCTCGGCGCGCGACATCGCCGCCTGGCGCAGACCTTCGACTTCCTGCGCCGAGCGCAGGCCGGCGAAGCCGTCGCGGATCGCGGTCGCCGTCATCGACTGCAGCCACAGCCGCTCGATCGGCTTGTTCGTCTTGCTGTGCTCGACGATGTAATTGAAGATCAGTTCGCCCTCGCGCCCCGCGTCACAGGCATTCACCAGGCCGTCGACGTCCTTGCGCTTGATCAGCCGGGTGAGCAGACGCAGCCGCTCTGCGGTCTTGTCTATCGGGTTCAGCGTGAAGCGGGGCGGAATGACCGGCAGATGCGCGAACGACCACTTGCCGCGCTTGACCTCGTATTCCTCCGGCACCGCCAGTTCGAGCAGGTGGCCGACCGCCGAGGACAGCACATAGTCCTCGCTCTCGAAGTAATCGCCTTCGCGCGTGAAACCGCCGATGGCGCGCGCAATGTCCTGCGCGACCGACGGCTTTTCCGCGATGATCAGTTTCTTGCCCATGCCTGCCCGATACCTGCCGCCGGCTTGCGCGCGCAGGATGCGCGCCGGATCAAGCGGCGTGAAAGCGGCGCATGATAGGGACAAAAAATCGGAACAGGCAAGACAAGTCGACCCGGCGGACGAAACGCGGGCGGCGATTCATCCGGCCGGGCAGGCCCTGCGCCGCCGCGTCGGGACCGCACTTGTCAGTGCGGCGCGCGCGGCTCGTCGTCGTCCGACAGCAGTTCCTCGAGCACCAGCGTGTCGGTCGTGACCTGCTGGTTCCACAGCACCATCAGCACGATCACCTTGAGCTGGGACAGCGACACCTCTTCGTCTTCCAGCGCCAGCGCGCGTTCGACGACGATTTCGCGGGTCAGCGCATTGATCGCACCGGCCTCTTCGAGAAAGGCGAGGAAGCCGCGGCACTCGGTATCGAGACGCGACAGCTCGACGGCCGAGTAAAGGCGGATGGAACGGCTTTCTGCCGCGATCAGCGGCTTGTCAGCGCCACCGGCGCTTTCGAGACCGGACAGCCAGCCCATCGCTTCCTCGATTTCATCCTGCTCGAAACCGGCGGCCGAGAGCTTGCGTGCGAGCTGATTGGGCTCGGGATAACTGTCCAGGTGCGCGTAAGTTTCGAAAAGATAGACCAGAACGTCGATCATGATTCGGCTCCGCGCGAGCCGGTCGGCAGGCGTGCCTACCGGCGGGTTTGTAACCCGGCAGCGCGCGACGCGCACTGCCGTACTACCTGATGCGCTGGTAGCGTCCGTCGGGCAGCAGCGCCACCCGGTTTTCGAGTTCCAGCGAGAGCAGCATGGCGGAGAGGGTGTCCGCCGTCAAGCCGGTATGTTGCGACAGCACATCGATTCCGACCGGGTCGAAACCCATCGCGTCGAGCAGCGGACTGCCGTCCCCGGTCGGCGTTTCCACCGCGGTTTCAGGTGGCGGCGCCGGCTGCAGCTCGGACAGGATGTCGCGCGCATCGTCGACCAGCTTGGCCCCCTGGCGGATGAGCTGGTGGCAGCCCTTGGACAGCGGCGAATGGATGGAACCAGGAATCGCGAACACCTCGCGCCCCTGTTCGCCGGCCAGCCGGGCGGTGATCAGCGTGCCGCTGCGCGCTGCCGCCTCAACCACCAGTACGCCGCGCGCAAGGCCGGAAATGATGCGGTTGCGGCGCGGGAAGTTGTCGCGCAGCGCGGGCGTGCCGAGCGGAAATTCGCTGACGATGGCGCCATGCTCGGCGATGCGCCGCGCAAGATCCTGGTTGCGCGGCGGATAGATGCGGTCGGCGCCGGTGCCTACCACGGCCACCGTGCTGCCGATGCCGTCGAGCGCGCCGGTGTGCGCCGCGGCGTCGCAGCCCAGCGCCAGTCCGCTGACGATGGTGAGCCCGCCGCGCGACAGCTCTCGCGCGAATTGTTCGGCGTTGGACGCGCCCTGAGCAGTCGCGTTGCGGGCGCCGACGATGGCCAGCGCGCGCGTATTCAGCAGTTCCGGCCGGCCCTTCACGTAGAGCAGTGTCGGCGGGTCGGCGATTTCGAGCAGAGCTTGCGGGTAGGCCGCGTCGGCCAGCGTGATCAGATGGTTGCCCGGCTGTGACGCCCAGGCCAGTGTGCGCGCGACCTGTTCGTCGCCGTCGAAAGCTGCCAGCGCGCGCGCCGCGCGCTCACCAACCGCGGCGCGCACCGCCGTGCCGGCCGCGGCGAAGATGTGCTCGGGCAGGCCGAACACCGACAGCAGACGGCGCTGCGTTTCCAGCCCGACGCCGCGAGTCAGCGTCAGGCGCAGCCACGCCGCAAGTGAAGCGTCGCTGGAAACCGGCACGCCTTACGGCTTGCGGAAGCGGTCGCCGACGGTGATCGGACGCTTGGCGTCCATCACCAGTGCGTAGGAAATGTTGTCGTAGACGCGGAACACGAACACCAGACCGGAACGCTCGTCCGGCAGCTGGTAGGTGTCGATCTTCTGATCCTGGCGGATATCGACCTTGCTGCCGGCCAGATAGGCGGCGAACACATGACCGATCTCGACGCCGTCGTTGGAGCCACGGTTCAGCAGCACGACGTTGTGGCGGCCGGACGACGCCACGCCGCCGACGATGCGTGCAACGCTGCCCTGGATGTCCTGCTCCGGCGCCCGCGGCGCATAGGCAACGACCTCGGGCAGACGGGCCGGCACCAGACGGTCGCCCTTGCCGATCTCGAACTGCGCCGACACGACCTGGAAGGTGGCCGGTTCGCCTTCGCGCATCAGTTTCACGTCACCCAGGTACTCGGCCTCGTAGCCGATCACCTGCTTCGTTTCCGGATCGCGGATCGGCGCCGCCGGGCGATAGACATGCCACAGCGGCTTGTTTTCGGTGACGCCGCTCACGTAGGCGGTATCGCCGGCGCTCAGATAGACGCGCCCCTCTTCAGTGCCGACGACGCGCGGCGCCGTTTCGTTGAAGCCGGCTTCGACCGCGATCGGCTTGGTCAGGAAGGGCTCGATCGCCTTGTGCGGAATCGACGCGATCGGTTCCTTGACCGCTTCCTCGTAGGTCTGCGGGCTCAGCTTGACCGGCTGCCCGACGCGCAGTCGCGGCGAACCGCCGAAGTCATCGAGATAGACGATCTGGCCGGGATAGATCAGGTGCGGATTGCGGATCTGCTCGCGATTGAGCCGCCACACTTCGGGCCAGCGCCACGGCTCCTTCAGGAAGAGGCCGGCGATGCCCCACAGCGTGTCGCCCGGCTTGACGACGTGCCGGTCCGGCGCGTTGCCGGCGATGGCCGGCGGTGCGGACTGGGCGAAGGCAGTCGCGCTTGAAAGGGCGACCAGCAGGGAGCATATAATCTTGCGCATGGTGTGGCCTCGCACGGGCAGCGCCTGCGCATGCAGGAACCTGCCGGGGGTTTGCCTTTCAATATCGTTACGAACCGGCTCCACCTTGAATGCCCTGCACCGTCGAAACGGTGACTTGGCAAGGCGGCACGCCAACTGCATGCCGAAGTGTAGCAAGCGGCGTCTTGTAATGACAGTCTGCATGAAAATTCACCGCTAATCCATTAAATCAGCACGACTTTTATGGCCCTGCTCCCGATTCTGAAATTCCCCGACCCCCGCCTGCGCAAGAAGGCGGCGCCGGTCACCGCGGTGGATGATTCCATCCGCAGGCTCGCCGCCGACATGGCCGAAACCATGTACGCCGCGCCGGGCATCGGGCTGGCCGCAACGCAGATAGACGTGCACAAGCAGGTGATCGTGATCGACATCAGCGAGGACAGATCCGGCCTGATCACGCTGATCAACCCGCGCATCGTCGAGCGCGACGGCGAACAGGTCTACGAAGAAGGCTGTCTGTCGGTGCCCGGCATCTACGACAAGGTGACCCGCGCCGAACACGTGAAGGTGCGCACGCTGACGCTGGACGGCAGCGAGCAGGACATCGACGCGCACGGCCTGCTGGCCGTCTGCATCCAGCACGAGATGGATCACCTGCAGGGCAAGGTGTTCGTCGACCACCTGTCGCAGCTGAAGCAGACGCGGATCAAGACCAAGCTCGCGAAACAGGCGCGTGAAACCGCCTGATGCGTCCGCGCATCGCCTTCGCCGGTACCCCTGAGTTCGCTGCCCGCGCGCTCGACGCGCTGGCCGGCTTCGACTGCGACATTCCGCTGGTGCTGACCCAGCCCGACCGCCCGGCCGGGCGTGGCATGAAACTGATGCCCAGCCCGGTCAAGCAGCGCGCGCTGGCGCACGGCCTGAGCGTGGCCCAGCCGGACACGCTGAAGACGGCCGAACTGCGCGCACCGCTGGTCGAGGCCGCGCCGGACCTGCTGGTGGTGGTCGCCTACGGTCTGCTGCTGCCGCGCGCCGTGCTCGACATTCCGCGCCTCGGCTGCATCAACATCCATGCCTCGCTGCTGCCGCGCTGGCGCGGCGCCGCGCCCATTCACCGCGCGATCGAGGCGGGCGACGCCCGCACCGGCATCACGCTGATGCAGATGGACGAGGGACTGGATACCGGCCCGATGCTGGCCGAGCGCGTCGTCGACATCACCGACGACGACACCACCGCAACGCTGCACGACCGGCTGGCCGCCACCGGCGCACAACTGCTGATCGACACGCTGCCCGAGCTGCTGGCCGGACGCGTCAGACCGGTGCCGCAGCCGGCCGACGGCGCCTGCTACGCGGCGAAGATCGGCAAGGCCGAGGCGGCGCTGGACTTCCGTCGTCCGGCGGTCGAACTCGAGCGCGCGATCCGCGCCTTCAACCCCTTCCCCGGCGGACTGATGACGGTGGAGGGCACGCCGATCAAGCTGTGGCGGGCTCGCGTCGAGCCGACCAGCGGCGAGCCCGGACGCATTCTCGCGGTCGGCGACGAGGGTGTCGTGATCGCCTGCGGGGAGGGCGCGCTGCGCGTGACCGAACTGCAGAAGCCGGGCGGCAAGCGGCTGCCGGCCGCCGATTTCCTGCACGGCCATCCGCTGGTGGTCGGCCAGTACGCCGAGACGTGACCCGTCGCCGCAGTCTCGCCGCCCGCGGGATTTCCTTGTAAGCGCAGTTTTCACCGGCGGCGGCGCTTGAATTTCTTGCTTCGCGCACGATCTATAGTGCGCTTCCTCTCTTACTGAAAGGTATTCGAATGTTCGGCAACTGGCTCAAGACCTCGATACTGATGGCGGGCATCGTCGCGCTGTTCGGCGTGGTCGGTGCAGCCATCGGCGGTCAGCAGGGCATGCTGATCGCACTGCTGTTCGGCGGCGCCACCAATCTGTGGGCCTACTGGTTCTCCGACAAGATGGTGCTGCGCATGTACAACGCGCGCGAAGTCGACGCCGCCTCCTCGCCCTACCTGTACAACATGGTGGCCGAGCTGGCGCAGCGCGCGCAGCTGCCGATGCCGCGCGTCTACATCATCGACGAAGCGCAGCCCAACGCCTTTGCCACCGGCCGCAACCCGGAAAACGCCGCGGTGGCCGCGACCACCGGCATCATCCAGATGCTGTCGGCGCGCGAACTGCGCGGCGTGATGGCGCACGAACTGGCGCACGTGAAGAACCGCGACATCCTGATTTCGACCATTTCGGCCACCGTGTCAGGTGCGATCTCCGCGCTGGCGCAGTTCGGCATGTTCTTCGGCGGCGGCCGCGATTCGGAAGGCCGCCCGGCCAATCCGGTGCTCAGCATCGCCGTCGCCATTCTGGCGCCGATCGCGGCCATGCTGATCCAGATGGCGATCTCGCGCACCCGCGAGTTCGGCGCCGATCGCGAGGGTGCGGCCATCTCCGGCGACCCGGAAGCACTGGCGAGCGCGCTGGCCAAGATCGACGCCTACGCCCGCGGCATTCCGATGCCGACGGCCGAAGCGCATCCGGAAACCGGTCAGATGATGATCATGAACCCGCTGTCCGGCGGCGGCCTGCGCGGCCTGTTCAGCACCCACCCGGCGACCGAGGAACGCATCGCGCGGCTGCGCGCACTCGCCACCGGTCGCTGACACACACCCCCGCCATTGCGGCATCATGCCCGCAGCGTGCGCAGCTTTCGCGGCGCGCGCTGCGGGTTTCGTCTTTCATCTGTACAACGTGGAGATGCCGACATGGATCGAGGCTGGAACGGCGGCGGCGGCGCGCGCAACGTACTCGGCGGACCGCTGGAGCCCTGTTCGTTCAAGCCCATCACCGGTTTCTTCCGCGACGGCTGCTGCAACACGGACGAGAACGACTTCGGCTCGCACACCGTGTGTGCGGTCATGACCGACGCCTTCCTCGACTTCTCCCGCTCGCGCGGCAACGACCTGTCGACGCCACGCCCCGAGTACGATTTCCCCGGCCTGCGCGCCGGCGACCGCTGGTGCCTGTGCGCGATGCGCTGGCGCGAGGCGTTCGAGGCGGGCCAGGCGCCGCAGGTGGTACTGGTCGCTACGCACGAGTCGGCCCTGCGGCACGCGCCGCTCGATGCATTGAAGGCCCACGCGTGTGCGGGCTGAACGCAGCGCTTACAATCGCGCTCCTGCGCCCGGCCATCACCCGCATCCAAGATTGAATTCCACTCCCCGCCCCCCCAGGACGCTTCCTGCTGATTCGCTCGCCGCATCGCTGCTCGACGCCGCACACGCCGTCGCCGGCGTGCTGCAGGGTGAGGCGCTCGATGACGCTTTCGGCCACGTCGCTGCGCAGTCGACCAACGCTGCCGCCGTGCGCGACCTGGCTTACCAGTGCCTGCGCGCGCACGCCGGCATCGAACGCCGGCTGGCCGTGCTGGTGCCCAGGCCGCTGCGCGAAACCGATCGCCGCGCGCTGCTGCTGGTCGCGCTGTGCCGGCTCGAAGCGCGGCCCGACACGGCGCACACCACCGTAAACCAGGCGGTCGAGGCAGCGCGCGTACTGGGCGGTGATCGCTTTGGCGGGCTGATGAATGCGGTACTGCGCAACGCGCAGCGCCGTCACGCCGAACTCGACGCGGCGGTTGCCGCCGATCCGGCCGCCCGGCTGCAGCACCCGCAGTGGTGGCTGGACATGCTGCGTCACGACCATCCCGATCACTGGCAGGACGTCGCCGCGCAGGGCAATGTCCACCCGCCGATGGCGCTGCGTGCGAACCGCCGCCGCACGACGCCACAGCAGGCACTGGCGCAGTTGCAGGCGGCCGGCATCGTGGCGCAGATCCGCGGCGACGACGGCCTGCTGCTGGACAAGCCCTGCCCGGTATCACGCCTGCCCGGCTTCGCCGACGGCGAGCTGTCGGTGCAGGATCTCGGCGCCCAGCGCGCGGCCGCGCTGCTCGATGTCGCGCCCGGCCAGCGCGTGCTCGACGCCTGCGCCGCCCCCGGCGGCAAGGCGTCGCACCTGCTCGAACGGGCCGAACTCGACCTGCTGGCACTGGACCACAGCGAACCGCGTACCCGGCGCATCGCCGAGAACTTCGAGCGGCTGGGTCTGCGTGGCCGGATCGCGGTCGGCGACGCCGCCCGGCCGGACGACTGGTGGGACGGTCGCCCCTTCGACCGCATCCTGGCCGACGTGCCATGCAGTGCCTCCGGCGTCGTACGTCGCCACCCGGACGCCAAATGGCTGCGCCGTCCGCAGGACATCGCCAGCTTCGCCGCCCAGCAGCGCGCGATACTGGATGCGCTTTGGCGCGTACTCGCTCCGGGTGGTAAATTGCTCTACGTCACCTGTTCGGTGTTCCGCGCCGAAAATCAGGATCAGGTGGCCGCCTTCACCGCCCGCCATCCCGACTGCCTACGTCTGAGCCCATGTGGTGCGCCAGATCTGCAACTGCTGCCGACCGCCGAGCATGACGGCTTCTATTACGCACTGCTGCAGAAGTCTCCGCGCGCTGGCTGAGCGCGCGCGCGCGCTGCTGCTGGCGTTGCTGATCGCGACGCTGGCCGGCCACGCGTCGGCCGCCGGCGTCACGATGCGCGACGTGCGCCTCGACCACGGCGACGACGGCTACCAGTTGTCGACCGATGTTTCGATCGCGCTGTCGCCGCGGCTGGCCGAAGCGGTGACGCGCGGCGTCGCGCTGTACTTCGTGCTCGAGTTCGAGATCAGCCGGCCACGCTGGTACTGGCTGGACGAAGACGTGGTCGAACGCAGCCAGACCTACCGTCTCAGCTATCACGCACTGACCCGGCAGTACCGCGTGTCCACCGGCGCGCTGCACCAGAGCTTCGACACGCTGGACGAGGCACTGAAGCTGATCGGACGCCTGCGCAGCTGGCACGTGGTCGACTACGACCGCCTGAAGGCCGGCGAGAGCTATGTCGCCTCGCTGCGCCTGCGCCTGGACGTGACGCAGCTGCCCAAACCTTTCCAGCTCAGCGCGATGAGCAACCGCGACTGGACGCTGGAATCGGAATGGCAGCGCTGGGGCTTCACCGCACAGCCGCAGGAGGCGCGATGAGGGCCTTCATCGTCGCCACCACGGCGATCAGCGGCGTGCTGTTGCTGCTGCTGTCGCTGGCCAGCGAGAACACCGAGCTGTTCGCGCGCAATTACCCGCTGCTGCTCGGCATGAACATCACGGTCGCGGTCGGCCTGCTGGCGCTGGTCGCTTGGCTGGTGACGCAGCTGCTGCGCGAGCACCGCGCCGCCGTGTTCGGCTCCCGCCTGAAGCTGCGGCTGTTCGCCGCCTTCGCCGCGCTCGCCGTGGCACCGGGCGCGCTGATCTACGTGCTGTCGGTGAACTTCGTGTCGCGCTCGGTCGATTCCTGGTTCAACGTGCGCATCGAACAGGCGCTCGAAGGCGGCCTCAACCTCGGCCGCAACACGCTGGACTACGTGTCGGCCGACCTGCTCGAAAAGGCCCGCGCGATGGCGCGCGAACTGGGCGACACGCCCTTGATCCGGCGCAGCGCGCGGCTGGACGAGCTGCGTGAGCAGTCGGGCGCCGCCAGCGCGACGCTGTTCTCGTCCGCCGGCCGCGTGCTGTCGACCAGCTCGGCGGCCACCCGGCTGGTGCCGCCGCTGCCGTCGCCGTCGCAACTGCGGCAGGCGCGCCAGGGCGCCGGTTTCGCCGCGGTCGAGAGCGACGTCGACGCCGGACTAACGGTGCGCGCGCTGGTGTTCGTCGGCAGCGGCGCGCTCGCCTCCGACGCCCCGGTGCTGCAACTGACCCAACCGCTGCCGGCTTCGCTCGCGCAGAACGCCGAAGCGGTGCAAAGCGCCTACCGCGACTACGAAGAGCTGTCGCTCGCGCGCGCCGGGCTGAAGCGCATCTTCGCGCTGACACTGACGCTGGCGCTGCTGCTCGCGCTGCTGTCGGCGCTGGCGGTGGCCTTCGTCATCAGCCGTCGCATGTCGGCGCCGCTGTCCATCCTGGCGCGCGGCACCGACGCGGTGATGCAGGGCGACTTCAGCCCCATCCCGGCGGTCGCCTCGCGCGACGAACTGGGCACGCTGACCCAGTCCTTCCGCCGCATGACGGAACAGCTGAACGAGGCGCGCGCGCAGGCCGAGCGCAGCCGCGCCGAAACCGAAGCGGCGCGCACCTATCTCGAAGGCGTGCTCGGCAACCTGTCGACCGGCGTGCTGGCCTTCAGCCCGTCGACGAAATTGCGCGCCGCCAACCAGGGCGCGATGGCCATCCTCGGCGACACGCTGGAGGGGTGGGAAACGCTGACGCTGGCGCAGTGGCCGCGGCATGCCGAACTGCGCGACACCATCGTCGCCGCGATCGACGAGGCGCAGGAATCGTGGAGCCGGCAGATCGACATCCCCGACCCCTTCGGTCCGGGCAAGACACTGCTGATCCGCGGCTCGCAACTGCCGGCCGCCGGCGGCGGCGGCTTCGTCGTCGTGTTCGACGACATCACTCAGCTCATTTCCGCGCAGCGCAGCGCCGCCTGGGGCGAGGTCGCGCGGCGGCTGGCGCACGAGATCAAGAACCCGCTGACGCCGATACAGCTGTCGGCCGAGCGGCTGCAGTTCAAGCTGTCGGACAAGCTCGACGCGGATGGCCAGAAGATGCTGGCACGCGCCACCTCGACCATCGTCGACCAGGTCGAGGCGATGAAGAACATGGTGAACGCCTTCCGCGACTACGCGCGGCTGCCGGCGCCGGCGCTGGCGCCGCTCGATCTGAACCGGCTGGTCGACGAAGTGCTCGGCCTGTACGAAACGTCGGCCGCCCGCATCGAGCGCCAGCTGTCGCCGGACCTGCCCCAGGTGGCCGGCGATGTCGGACAGCTGCGGCAGGTGATCCACAATCTGCTGCAGAACGCGCAGGACGCGCTGGCCGAGGCCGACGCGCCCTGCATACAGATCCAGACGCGGCGCCGGGGGGGGCGTGCGGAACTGGCGGTGCGCGACAACGGCAGCGGCTTTCCGCCGCAGGTGCTGGCGCGCGCCTTCGAGCCCTATGTCACGTCCAAGGCGCGTGGCACCGGGCTCGGGCTGGCCATCGTCAAGAAGATCGTCGATGAGCACGAAGGACGCATAGAAATAGAGAACGTCGCGCCGCACGGCGCGGAAATCCGCATCTCGCTGCCACTGGCGGCATGAAGGAATCAGGGAAGAATGGCTCGCATACTGGTCGTAGATGACGAAATGGGGATCCGCGAACTGCTGTCGGAAATCCTCAGGGACGAAGGGCACGACGTGACGCTCGCCGAGAACGCGGCGGCGGCACGCGCGGCACGCACGGCGCAGAAACCGGATCTGGTACTGCTCGACATCTGGATGCCCGACACCGATGGCATTTCGCTGCTGAAGGAGTGGGCTTCGGGCGGACAGCTGACGATGCCGGTCATCATGATGTCCGGCCACGGCACCATCGATTCGGCGGTCGAGGCAACGCGCATCGGCGCGATGGACTTCCTCGAGAAGCCGATCGCGCTGGCCAAGCTGCTGAGCGCGGTCAAGCGCGCGCTGGCGCGCGGCGCCTCGCCGGAGCAGAGGCCGAGCGCGCCGTCGTTGAGCGCGGTCGGACGCAGCGGTGCACTGCGCGACCTGCGACGCAAGATAGAACAGATGGCCGCCCGCTCACGCGTCGTCCTGCTGCGCTGCGGTCCGTCCAGCTTCGGCGAACTGGCGGCGCGCACGCTGGCCGCGCCCGGCCGGCGCTGGCTGGAACTGGCGACCATCAGCGGGCCGATCACGCAGGAACAGCTCGATGCCGCGCGCGGCGGCGTCATCCATACCGGCGACATCGCTCACCTGTCGCGCATGCAGCAGAAGAACCTGGCTTTCGCGCTGGAGCGGCTCGATCGGCTGGACGCCCGGCTGATCGCCTGCTGTGCGCAGGGGGCGCCGGACCTGCAGGCGGCAGGCTGGGAAGAGGTCGTGCTGGCGCGGCTGTTCGAGATCGTGCTGCCGCTGCCGGCGCTGGCCGAGCTGCGCGACGAAGTGGCCGATCTGGCTGAGGACGTGCTGAAACACCTGGTCGAGGCAGGCGAGGTGCCGGCGCGACGGCTGGCCGAGTCGGCGCGTCCGCTGCTGCGCCAGCACGGCTGGCCCGGCGGCTACGGCGAACTGGTGTCGGTGCTGCGCTCGGCGGCGCTGGCCGCGCTCGACGACGAGGTGGACGCGAGCGCGCTGCGTGCGCTGCTGCGCCCGGCCGGCACACCGGTGCTGCCCGGCCTGGACCAGCCGCTGCGCGAAGCGCGCGAGGCCTTCGAGCGCATGTACTTCGAGCACCACATGGAACGCGAGGGCGGCAACATGACCCGCTTGGCGGAACGCTCGGGGCTGGAACGCACCCATCTGTACCGCAAGCTCAAACAGCTCGGACTGCCCATCGGACGGCGCGGCGAACACCACGAGTAAGGCGCGCGTCGCGCAGGCAGCATCCGACCCGCCTGCCCCTGCCACGAGCCGGAGGCGGGGTTCTGTGGGAGGGGTCTTCCGACCCCCGCAGCAGCCTGTGCCGAAGCCTGCGGACCGCAGCAGCCGCATCGCGACCGGAGGTCGCTCCCACAAGGATCGCTCCCTGCTCGCCACCGGAGTCTGGTTTTGTGGGAGCGAGCTTGCTCGCGATAGCGACCTGCATCGAACCCGCGGGCAGCAGAGGCCGCGCGGCGGCCAGGGCCGCTTACAAGCGTTGCGCTCGACCCGGCATCACGTCCGGCCGCCCTCGCGGCACACGCCCCATGCCATGCGGATTTGCGGTTAGACTTCGCGGCGTCTCATTCCATGACATACAGATGTCTCTCGCCATCCTGCGCAGCCGTGCGCTTGCCGGCATGCAGGCGCCGGAGGTTGCGGTCGAAGTCCATGTGTCGAACGGCCTGCCCGCCTTCTCGCTGGTCGGTCTGCCGGACGTCGAAGTGCGCGAGGCGCGCGACCGGGTGCGGGCGGCCATCCTCAGTTCCGGCTTCGACTTTCCGGCGCGGCGCATCACGGTCAATCTGGCGCCGGCCGACCTGCCAAAGGAATCGGGCCGCTTCGATCTGCCGATCGCGCTGGGCATCCTAATCGCCGCCGGTTCGCTCGAAGCAACGGATATCGACGGCATCGAGTTCGCCGGCGAACTGTCGCTGACCGGCGCGCTGCGCCCGGTGCGCGGCGCACTGCCGATGGCGCTCGGCGCCCGCGCCGCCGGCCGCACCTTCGTGCTGCCCGCCTCGTCGGCGCCGGAGGCGGTGATCGCGGGCGGCATCGACGTGCGCGCCGCGACCTCGCTGCTCGACGTATGTGCGCATCTGTGCGGGCAGTCGGCGCTGCCGCGCGCGGTGCCGGCCAGCATTACTGAACGGGTTGCTTGCGCGGATCTGGCCGACGTGCGCGGGCAGCGCGGTGCCCGCCGCGCCCTGGAGATCGCCGCCGCCGGCAATCATTCGCTGCTGATGTCTGGGCCGCCAGGCACCGGCAAATCGATGCTGGCCGCCCGCTTCACCGGCCTGCTGCCGGACATGGACGAAGCCGAGGCGCTCGATACCGCGGCAGTGCTGTCAGGCGCCGGTCTGTTCGACCCGGCGGCGCTCGGCCGCCGCCCCTTTCGCGCGCCCCATCACTCGGCCAGCGCAGCGGCGCTGGTCGGTGGCGGCGCCATTCCGCGGCCGGGTGAAATATCGCTGGCGCACAACGGCGTGCTGTTCCTCGACGAACTGCCCGAGTTCGACCGCCGCGTGCTGGAGGCGCTGCGCGAGCCGCTGGAAACCGGCCACGTGACCATTTCCCGCGCCGCCCACCGCGCCGAGTTTCCGGCCCGCTTCCAGCTGATCGCGGCGATGAATCCCTGCCCCTGCGGCTATCTCGGTCACCCGTCGGCACGCTGTCGCTGCACGCCGGACCAGATCGCGCGCTACCGCGGCCGGCTGTCCGGGCCGCTGCTCGACCGCATCGACCTGACGGTCGTCGTACCACCGCTGACCGAACACGAACTGCGCGCCGGGCCGGGCGAGGCCAGCGTCGAAGTCAGGCAGCGGGTGTGTGCGGCGCGCGCGCTGCAGCAGCGGCGTCAGGGCAAACCGAACCAGCGGCTTGAAGCGGCAGACATCGACCGCCATTGCCCGCTGGACGACGCAGCGCACGCCCTGCTGGCGCAGGCGATGAACCGGCTCAGGCTGTCGGCGCGCGCCTATCACCGCTGCCTGAAGGTGGCGCGGACGATTGCCGATCTGAACGGACGGGAAGTGATTGCGGCGAACGAAGTCGCCGAGGCGGTGCAGTTCCGGCGCGCACTCGACGCGCCGGCGAGCTGAGGCCGGGCGCTCAGCGGTTGCCGGCGATCTCGCGGAAGCGCGCGCGGTCTTCCTCGAAGCGCTTGCGGGTATCGACCAGATCGCGCTCCTTCTGCGCGATGTTCTCGCCGATCTGCCGCAGATCCTCGCCGTTGGTGTCCAGCCTGTCCTTGATTCCGGACGGCACGCGCTTGCCCTTGGCGGTGAATACGGCGGCGTCCTTCTCCAGCTTCTTGTGACGCTCGCTCAGCGTCTGCTGCTGCTCGCGCAGACGGGACAGCAGTTCTTCGATGTCGGTGATGCGCCGGTCGCGCGCGGCGTCGATCTCGCGTTCGCTGGTGTAGGTGTTGAGCAGCGTGGTGTCGCGACGTCGCTGCTCCTGACGCACCATTTCCTCGTCGCGCGCCTTCTTCGCATCGGCGTCGCGCTTGGCGCGCTGCGCCTCGGTCATCGGCGCCTCGACCTGCTTGACCGTCGCGCCCTGGCTGTTCAGCTCGCGGTAGCCGCGGTCGGCACAGGCGGCCGGGAGCACGTCACCGCACACCTGCTGGCCGCGCGCGTCCTTGCAGCAATAGACGCGCGCCTCGCTCGCGGGCACGTGCAGCAGGGCCAGCGCAAGCAGGCCCGGCGCAAGGTGACGCAGATTCCCGGGTTTCATCTTCAGCCATTCACTCCGTATTTCGCGCGGTAGGCACGCACCGCGTCGAGATTGCCCTGCATGCCCGGGCTTTCCTGCAGATAGCCGACCAGATCGTCGAGCGTGGCGCAGGCAACCACCGGCATGCCGTATGAACGTTCCACTTCCTGAACCGCTGACAATTGTCCGGTGCCCCGCTCCATGCGGTCGAGGGCAATCGCCACACCTGCCGGCTCGGCGCCGGCCGCGCGGATCAGCTCGACCGATTCGCGCACCGAGGTGCCGGCGCTGATCACGTCGTCGATGATGAGCACCCGGCCCTTCAGCGGCGCGCCGATCAGCGTGCCGCCCTCGCCGTGGTCCTTCGCTTCCTTGCGGTTGAACGCAAAGGGCAGGTCGCGGCCACGCTGCGCGATCTGCATCGCGGTACCGGCGGCCAGAACGATGCCTTTGTAGGCCGGTCCGAACAGCATGTCGAACTGCGGCGCACGACTGATGATCGTATCGGCATAGAAGCTGCAAAGCTTGAGCACCGAAGCACCGCTGTTGAACAGCCCGGCGTTGAAGAAGTAGGGGGATTCACGCCCCGCCTTGGTGGTGAAGCTGCCGAAGCGCAGCACGCCGGTATCGACGGCGAACTTCACGAATTCACGTCTAGAATCCACGGGCTTTTCCAATCAGAACGGACAAACCGGCCATGTTACGTATCGTGTCGCTCAACCTCAACGGTATCCGCTCGGCCACCACGAAGGGTGTGTGGGACTGGGTCGCCGGCACGTCGCCGGACGTGCTGTGCGTGCAGGAACTGAAAGCCCAGGCGGCCGACCTCGATGCGACGATGCGCGCACCGGCGGCGATGGGCGGCAGCAACGGCCACTTCCATTTCGCCACGAAGAAGGGCTACAGCGGCGTCGGCCTGTACGCGCGGCGACAGCCGTCGCGGGTGATCACCGGTTTTGGTGTCGAGGAGTTCGACAACGAGGGCCGCTATGTCGAGGCCGATTTCGGCGATGTGACGGTGATTTCGCTCTACCTGCCCTCCGGCTCCAGCGCGCCCGAGCGGCAGGAGGCCAAGTTCCGCTTCCTCGACCGCTTCCAGCCGCATCTGGCCGCGCTGCGGGCGAGCGGGCGCGAGATCGTGGTGTGCGGCGACTGGAACATCGCGCACCAGGAAATCGACCTGAAGAACTGGAAGGGCAATCTGAAGAACTCGGGCTTCCTGCCGGAAGAGCGCGCCTGGATGACCGCGCTGCTGGGCGCGGGCGGCTGGGTGGACGTCTATCGCACGCTGCACCCGGACGCCACCGACGACTGCTACACCTGGTGGAGCAATCGCGGCCAGGCCCGCGCGAAGAACGTGGGCTGGCGCATCGACTACCAGATCGCCACCCCGGGCATCGCGGCGAAGGCCCGCGCGGCAAGCGTCTACAAGGACGTGCGCTTCAGCGATCATGCTCCGCTCATTGTCGACTACGATGTCGATATCGCGTGAATCCCGAAGTCATCGCCCCGACCGCCGAAAGGACCGTCATGAAAGCTCTGCGCAGTCTCGCTCTCGTCGCCGCACTGGGTCTTTCGCTGCCGGCTGCGGCTGAATGGAATGAGCTGGTCGTGTTCGGCGACAGCCTGTCGGACACCGGCAACTTCCAGACGCTGACATCGGGTCTGTTTCCATCCGCGGCTTTCGGTTACGCGCCGGGGCGCTTTTCCAACGGCCCGGTGGCGGTCGAGTATCTGGCCGCCTGGCTTAACCTGCCGCTGGACAATCATGCGGTGGGCGGCGCGCGCACCGGCACGCCGGTCGGCGGCGGCTCCGACAACTATGTCGAGGACACCAGCCAGGGCACGTTGCTTGCGGGCCTCTTGCAGAAGTCTCCGGGCTGGCTGAACGGCACCGGCATCAGCGCCCAGGTAGGTGACTACGTGGCCGGAGGCGGCGGTGGCGCCGACAAGCTCTATTTCATCTGGGGCGGCCCGAACGACTATTTCCTGCCCGCCTCGCTGACCACGCCCGCCACCGTGGGCAATGCGGTCGGCAATCTGCAGACGGCGATCACCTCGCTGTACGAAGCGGGCGCCCGCGATTTCCTGATTCCCAACATGCCCGATCTCGGCCTGACGCCCTCCTTCGTCGAGGAAGGTCCGCTGGCGGCCGGTCTGGCCAGTTCGGTGTCGGCCGCCCACAACGCCGCGCTCGCGCTGATGCTCGACCAGCTCGACCTGAACCTGGCGGACGCACGGTTCCGCACGGTCGACGTATCGGGCCTGCTCAATGCAGTGGCACTTGATCCCGGTCAGTACGGCTTCACCAATGTAGATACACCCTGTCAGACACTGGCTGGCTGCCCGGCCAACCCGGCGGGCTATCTGTTCTGGGACGATGTCCACATCACGACGGCCGGTCATCAGGCGGTGGCGACCGCGTTTCTTGCCGCCGCCCTGGTCCCGGAGGCTGAAAGCTGGGGCATGCTGCTGGCCGGTCTGGGCGTGCTCGGTGTAGCCCGTCGCCTACAGCGGAAGCGTCCGACCGACGACACTGTCGCGTTGCGGACTGCAACCTGAACGGCTAACTTCGGGGTCTGCCCCGAAATGACTTCACTCGCAAAGGAGAAGAGCAATGTCCGAACTGATCGATCAGAACACCGTCACCAAGGAAAAGCTGGTTGCAGACCTGAAGGTGGTCATTTCCGACGCCGAGGAACTGCTGCGTGTGACCGCCAACCAGGCAGGCGAAAAGGTGGGCGAGCTGCGCGTGCGCATGCAGGAAAATCTCACCTCCGCCCGTCACAAGCTGGCCGACGCGGAAGCCGCGCTGAAGGAAAAGTCGCGCGAGGTGGCGCGTGCCACCGACGACTACGTGCATGAGCATCCGTGGAAGTCGATCGGCGTCGCCGCCGGTGTCGGCCTGCTGGTCGGTCTGCTGATCGGCCGCCGCTGAGCTCGCGATGGCCGCATCGCCCCGGCCTGAGCGCCTCGCCGTATCGCTGAAGGGGTTCGTCGCCAGCCTGATCGAGATCGTTCACGTCAGGCTGGAACTGATCACCGTCGAAGCGCGCGACGAAGCGCTGCGTCTGACCGAACTGCTGGTCTATGGCGCGCTGGCCATCGCCTTCCTCACCTTCGGCATCGCCTTTCTGGCGGTACTGCTGACCGTGCTGCTGTGGGACAGCCATCGCCTGCTGGTGCTGACGCTGTTCTCGACGCTGTTCATCACGCTGGGCGTCGTGGCAGCGGTGATCGCCCGCGCGCGCATGGCCGAAGGCACGCGGCTGTTCGCATCCACTCTCGACGAACTGAAGCGCGACCGCGACGGGCTGGGCGGATGAACGCACGGCGCCTGCGCCTCGCCCTGATGCGCGAACGGCTGGTCGAACGTTCGCGCCGTCTGCGCGTCGAAGCTGCAGCCCAATCGGCGGTGCTCGACCCGGTACTGAACGTCGGCGACCAGCTCCGCGACGGTGCCGCCTGGGTGCGCAGTCACCCACAGGTACTGGCTGCGGCTCTGGTCGGCTTCGCCGTCGTGCGGCCGCGACGGGTGTGGCGATGGGGCCTGCGGCTTTGGGGTGCCTGGCGCCTGCTCGGCACGCTGCAGCACAGGCTGACGTCGCGCTGACAGGCGAGCCCTCAAGTTTTCCTGCAGGACGCCGAATTCAGCTCATTGCCACTGCATCCCCGCTCTCCCGATGACCACACACTCCGCACAGGAACTGGCGCGCAGAACGACCGAGCTGGTCACGCTGCCCGCCATCTACCATCGGGTGAAGCAGGTCATCGACGACCCGGATGGCTCGGTGATCGAACTGGCCAAGGTGGTGGCGGCCGACCCCGGCATCACGATGCGCGTGCTGCGCGTCGTCAACAGCGTGTTCTACGGCTTCCCGGGCAAGATCGAAACGATGCAGCGCGCGGTGAGCGTGCTCGGCATGCAGCAGGTGCACGACATCGTGCTGGCGACGACGGTGACCGCCGTGTTCGCCGGCATGCGCCCGGAGCGCATGGATGTCGCCCGCTTCTGGCGCGCCTCTGCGATGCGCGGCCTGCTGTCGCGCGCGGCCGCCAAGAGCTGCGGCCTGCTCGACGCCGAACGGCTGTTCGTCGGCGGCATGCTGGCCGACATCGGTCACATGGTCATGTACATGCACGTGCCGCAGGAATCGGAACAGGCGCTGGTCGACAGCCGCGCATCGGGAGCGCCGATCGAGCAGCTGGAACGCGAAATCGTCGGCTGCGACTACGCCGCGGTGGGCGAAGCACTGCTGACCGAATGGCGGCTGCCACGCAGCTTTGCCGTCGCCATCGGCGCCCAGATCGATCCGGCGCACGGCGCGCCGCACGAGTTCGAAGCGTCGCTGCTGCATCTGGCGCGCCACGCGGTCGGCTACGACGCGGAACTGATCGATTCGGCCCGCATCGTCGCCTCGGCCTCGCCGGCCGCCTGGCAGATCACCCGGCTGGAGCCGCAGGCCTTCGAAGGCGCCTGCGCCGAAGCGGGCAGTTCGCTGGCCGCGGTGATGGGGCTGTTCTTCTCCGAATACGCCTGATCGCCTGATCGGCGCATCACGACCCGCCGCAGACCGGACGGAAGGCGCGGGCACTGGTATCTTCCAGCCCACCTGCCGCCATTCCGTCCGCCCTTGATCCCCACTTCCCCTGCCGCCAGCTGGCTCGACAGCCTCAAGGTGTATGCGCACCCGCGCGTCATCGGCATGCTTTTCCTCGGCTTTTCCGCCGGTCTGCCGCTCATCCTGGTGCTCGGCACGCTGTCCTACTGGCTGCGCGAAGCCGGTATCGACCGCTCGACCATCGGTTACTTCAGCTGGATAGGTCTGGCCTACGGCTTCAAGTGGGTGTGGTCGCCGCTGGTGGATCGCCTGCCGCTGCCCGGACTGACCCGGCTGCTCGGGCGTCGGCGCAGCTGGCTGCTGCTGTCGCAGCTGGCGATCGCCAGCGCGCTGTTCGGCATGGCTAACACCGACCCGGCGCAGGCACTTGAACGCATGGTGTGGTGCGCACTGGCGGTGGCGTTCGCGTCCGCCACGCAGGACATCGCGCTCGACGCCTACCGCATCGAGGCGGTCGAGCAGCGGCTGCAGGGCGCGATGGCAGCCACCTACCAGGGCGGCTACCGCATCGCGATGATCGCTGCCTCGGCCGGCGTGCTGTGGCTGGCCGCCTCGGTCGACGCGACCAACACCGCCTACGAACACGCACCCTGGCGCTTCGCCTACCTGATCATGGCTGCCAGCATGGGCGTCGGCATCCTGACGACCTTGCTGATCCGCGAGCCGGACGCGCCAGTATCGGCGGACACCATGCAGCGCGAGGCGCGCACCCGCGAGTGGCTGGCGCACGAAGGGCTGCACGGCCCGCTGCTGGCCGCCGCCGCCTGGGTGCATGGCGCCGTGGTGTCGCCCTTCGTCGATTTCATCCGCCGCTATCGCTGGCACGCGGTGCTGCTGCTGGCGCTGATCGGCACTTACCGCATTTCCGACGTGGTGATGGGCATCATGGCCAACGCCTTCTACGTGGACATGGGCTACACGAAGGACGAAGTGGCGAATGTGGCCAAGGTGTACGGCGTCGGCATGACCATCGTCGGCGCGGTGATCGGCGGCGTGCTGACGGCGCGCATCGGCGTCATGAAGACGCTGTTCCTCGGCGCCGCGCTGTCGTCGGCGACCAATCTGTTGTTCGTCTGGCTGGCCGGCCGCGGCCACGACGTGAACGGCCTCATCTTCGCGATCTCCGCCGACAACCTGTCGGCCGGCATCGCCTCGTCGGCCTTCGTCGCCTATCTGTCAGGGCTGACGAATGTGGCCTACTCGGCCACCCAGTACGCGCTGTTCAGTTCGCTGATGCTGCTGCTGCCGAAGTTCATCGCCGGCTTCTCCGGCGTCTATGTCGACGCCCACGGCTACGAAGCCTTCTTCACCGCCACCGCGCTGCTGGGGGTTCCGGTGCTGGGGCTGGTGCTGCTGGCGGCGCGGGCGAGGGGCAGGGGCTAGGGAGGAGAGGCTAGGGGCTAGCGAATTCCGGGCGGAGAAGCCGCCCGCATGCTTCCTCCAGCCCCTGACCCCTAGCCTCTAGTCCCTCCCAATCTGTACAGCGCAAAACTGCCGAGAAAGTTCGGCTCGTCCTGCACCGGCTGTCCTGCGTCGTCGAGCACCAGTCGCTCGCGGATCTCGATGCCCAGCTTTGCGCACAGCGCCTCGAAGTCGGCGATGGTGAAGAAGCGGACGTTTGGCGTGTCGTACCACTGGTAGGGCAGGCGGTCGGACACCGGCATGTGGCCGTCCATGATGGCCATGCGGTGCTTCCAGAACGCGAAGTTCGGGAAGCTCACGACGGCCTCGCGGCCGACGCGCAGCATTTCAGTCAACAGCTTTTCGGTGCGGTGCAGGGTCTGCAGCGCGTTCGAAATGATGACCAGGTCGAAGCTCTGGTCGACGAAGTCGTACAGGCCCTTCTCCAGGTCGATCTGCAGCACGTTGATGCCGTTGCGCATGCAGCTGATCACGCGCTCGATGTCGATCTCGACGCCATAGCCGCTGGCGCCGCGGCTGTCCTTCAGGTGGCGCAGCAGCGCGCCGTCGCCGCAGCCGAGGTCGAGTACGCGCGCGCCCGGGCTCACCCAGCCGGCGATCACGTCGTAGTCTATGCGTCCGTCCAGTGCAGTCATGTCGGTACCCGCCTCACACCGTAATGTTGTCGAAATACGCACGCAGTACTGCGTGGTAGTGCGGATCGTCGAGCAGGAAGGAATCGTGGCCGGCCGACGATTCGATCTCCGCATAGCTCACGTTGCGCCCCTTGCGCATCAGCGCATCGACGATTTCGCGCGAGCGCGACGGCGCGAAGCGCCAGTCGGTCGAGAAGGACACCAGCAGGTATTCGGCCGTGGCCGGCGCGAAGGCGTTTGCCAGATCGCCACCGGCGTCGTGCGCCGGGTCGAAGTAATCGAGCGCGCGAGTGGCCAGCAGATAGGTGTTGGCATCAAAGCTGCCAGCGAACTTGTCACCTTGGTAGCGCAGATAGGACTCGACCTCGAACTCGACCTCGAAACTGAACTTGCGTCCGCCCTCGCGCAGCCGGCGTCCGAATTTCTCGGCCATCAGGTCGTCCGACTGGTAGGTGATGTGACCCAGCATGCGCGCCAGCCGCAGACCGCGACGCGGCAGCGTGTTGTGCTCGTAGAAGTGGCCGCCGTGGAAATCCGGGTCGGTGATGATGGCCTGGCGCGCCACCTCGTTGAACGCGATGTTCTGCGCCGTCAGTTTGGGCGCCGACGCGATCACCAGCGCATGGCGCACGCGCGCCGGCAGATGGATGGACCACGCCATCGCCTGCATGCCACCCAGGCTGCCGCCGATGATGGCCGCCCAGCAGTCGATGCCGAGGCGGTCGGCCAGCAATGACTGCGCCGCCACCCAGTCCTCCACCGTCACCACCGGGAAATCCGCCCCCCAGGGCTTGCCGGTTTCCGGATTGGTGCTCATCGGGCCGGTCGAGCCGTGACAACCGCCGAGATTGTTGACGCTGATGACGAAGAACTTGCGCGTATCGAGGGGCTTGCCCGGGCCGATCAGGTTGTCCCACCAGCCGGTGTTCTTCGGCGCGTCGGCGTGGATGCCAGCCGCGTGATGGTGACCGGACAGTGCCGGACAGACCAGCACGGCGTTCGAGCGGGCGGCGTTCAGTTCGCCATAGGTTTCGTACATCAGCTCGAAACCCGGCAGTACGGCGCCGCTCTTCAGCGTCAGCGGCGTGTCGAAACGTGCGCACAGCGGGCTGACGATGCCGACGCTGTCTTCAGGGATGGATATTTCGTTGGCCATGAAAAAACCCGGTTGACCAAAGCCAGGACCGGGTTCGCCCTCGCTTTAGCCGAATTTGTAAGGGAAGCCCGGCAGCACACCGCCGGAGGAACCCGGGCGCCCGCAAGCTGAGACAAATCGGCGCCATGAAACAGGGGAAACTGCCTGCATTCTGGCGAATCAGGCAGGTTTGTCAATCGTGCGGCGCGTCACGTGCTGACCGCGGTACCGCTCACGCACACCATCAGCATGCCGTTGTCGGCGCCCAGCACTTCATAGTCGATGTCGATGCCGACCACCGCGTTGGCGCCCAGCTTCGCCGCCGCCTCGCTCATTTCCTGCATCGCCGCCTCGCGCGCGTCGGCCAGCGTGCTTTCGTAGGCGCCGGCGCGGCCGCCGACCACATTGCGGATGCTGGCGAACAGGTCCTTGAAGATGTTGGCGCCGATGATGGCTTCGCCGGTGACCACGCCGTGGTACTGGCGGATGGGCCGGCCTTCGAGCGTGGGCGTAGTGGTAAGCAGCATCGGCGTTCTCCGGTGACAATGCGAAACATCCTGGGCGAAAGCCCCTGGCGACCTTACCCCTGACGACTTTACTCTTCGTCCATCACCGCGGTGGTGTAGACCTCCTGCACGTCGTCCAGGCTGTCCAGCACGTCCAGCAGTTTCTGCATCTTCACTGCGTCGTCGCCGGCCAGCGGGCTTTCGTTCAGCGGCTTCATCGTCACTTCGGCGAATTCGGCCTTGAAGCCGGCCTTTTCCAGCGCGTCCTTGACCGCAACGAAGTCGGCTGGCGGACTGAGCACCTCGATCGAGCCGTCGTCATTGGTGAGCACGTCCTCGGCGCCGGCTTCCAGCGCCGCTTCCATCAGCGCGTCCTCGGAGGTGCCCGGTGCGAAGATGAACTGGCCGCAGTGCTTGAACATGAAAGCCACGGAGCCGTCGGTGCCGAGGTTGCCGCCATACTTGGAGAAGGCATGGCGTACGTCGGCGACGGTGCGGGTGCGATTGTCGGTCAGGCAGTCGACCATGACAGCAGCACCCCCGATGCCGTACCCTTCGTAGCGGATTTCCTCGTAGCTTGCCCCGTCGAGCTCACCGGTACCGCGCTTGATGGCGCGATCGATGTTGTCGCCGGGCATGTTTTCGCCCTTCGCCTTGTCCACAGCCATGCGCAGGCGCGGATTGAAATTGGGATCACTGCCGCCCATGCGGGCTGCCACGGTGATTTCCTTGATCAGCTTGGTGAACACCTTGCCCCGCTTGGCGTCCTGACGACCCTTGCGATGCTGGATGTTGGCCCACTTGGAATGACCGGCCATGAAAGAAGACGTCCGTTGGAAATGTGCAAGCGGCGATTTTAATCGAGAGCGCCGATGACGGGCTCAAGAGCGTTGCGCGGGACTCCGTTAATTCCGAATGGGAATTTTCCGGCCCCCGTGGCCGGCGGGTGAATGCAATCGTGACAATTACAAGACTTCTGATCGCTCTGCTGGCCATCAGTGCCAGCAGCGGCGCGCTGGCGGACGACCCGGCCAGCGAACCGTTGTGGCATTTCGGCGGCTTCGGCACGCTGGGCGCCGGCTATCACAGCCAGGAGGACGTCGTCTATCGGCGCGATCTCGAACAGGCCGGCGGCATCGAGGGTGACAAGCTCGGCTTCCGTCTGGACACCCGCATCGGCCTGCAGGCGAGCGCCACCTTCAATCCGCGCTGGTCGACAACGATACAGGCGGTCAGTCGCCTGAACAGTGAAGGCAACTGGGCGCCCATGCTGAGCTGGGGCTTCGTGCGCTACGCCCCGACCGACTGGCTGGAACTGCGTGCCGGACGGCTCGGCGCAGACATCTACCTCGAAGGCGATTCGCGCCACGTCGGCTATGCCTACACCGCGGCGCGGCCACCGACCGAGGTGTACGGCGTGGTGACGCAGGACCGCTTCGACGGCGCCGACCTCACGTTGCGCACGCCGATCGGCGACGGTCTGGGCAGCGTCAAGGTGTATGGCGGGCAGTCGCGCGGCGACTTCTACCTGTACGGCCAGCGGGTGACGCAGGACGACGCGACCACCGTAGGCGCGACGATCGAATGGGCGAGCGACACGCTGACGCTGAAGGCGGCCTGGGCAGACATTCACGCGCGCGGCGACCGTTCGCTGGTGGAACTGCGCGATGCGCTGGCGTCGGTACCGCTGGCGCAGGCGCAGTTGCGGGCATCGCAGATACAGACTTCGCACCACATCACCTTCGCCGGTCTCAGCGCGCGCTACGAGAACGGCCCGTGGTCGCTGCAGGGCATTCTCGCGCGCGAGACCTTCTCGCAGTTTCCGCGCTACTCCGGCTGGGGTTCGAGCGTGGTCGCCGGCTATCGCATCGGCGCGTGGAAGCCCTATCTGACCTGGGGACGCATCTCCTTCGAACCGGACGACAGTGCGCTGACGCTGCCGGCTCCGGCGGCAGCGCTGCAGGTCGTCTACGACCGCGTCGTCGACCGGCTGACGATGAATCAGCGCACTTTCGGCGCCGGTGTGCGTTATGACTTCGCCACCGATTACGCCTTGAAGGTACAAATCGAAAAGATCAATGCCTCATCGTCGTCGATACTGATCACCCCCAGCGGCCTGCCGGTCCGCGATGCCAGTCTGACGCTGTTCACCGTCGTGCTGGATTTCGTCTTCTGATGCCGCTGATGCATTTGTTCACCCGACGAACCCTGCTCACGCTCGTACTTGCGTTCGTGAGCGGATGGGCGCGTGCGGAGACGCTGGCGGTCATCGTGCACCCCTCAAGCGGGGTGGACAGCCTGAGCAGGGAGGAAGTGAGCCATCTGTTCCTCGGTCGCATCAAGCACCTGCCGTCCGGCACACCCGCCGTCGTGCTGGATACGAAATCGTTGCGCGCGGACTTCTACCGCGCACTGGTCAATCGTGAAATGAACGAGATCAGCGCCTATTGGGCGCGCCTGAAATTCTCCGGACGGACCCAGCCGCCGGAGCAGATCGACGACGCCGAGTCGGTGCTGAGACGCGTCGCGGCCGAGCGCGGCGCGATCGGCTACATCGACGCTGCGCGGGTGGACAAGCGCGTCCGGGTGGTGCTGCTCCTTGAGTACTGAACCGGCTTCCCGCCCGCCCGGCACGCCCGACGCAGCGCACTCGCCGCGCCGGCTGCAGACCAGCGTGGTCTGGCGGACCATGCTGCTGATGCTGTTCTTCGGCGGTCTGGTCGGCGTTCTGGTCGCGCTGGCCAGTACCGTCATGGTCGGCCGGGAAGAACGGGAGCGGATGCAGCGGCAGCTGGCGGAGCTGATGGCCACCGTCGAACGCACCGCCAGCGTCGCTGCCTTCGCGCGCGACGAACAACTGGCGAACGAGGTGGCCCAGGGCCTGCTGCTCAACGATGCGGTCGCCCGCGTCGTCATCACCGAAGCCGACCACGTGCTGGCGTCGGTGGGCGAGGCCGACACCGAGGCAGGCGTGCTGCGGCTGCCGGTGCTGGTCCGCCCGCTGACCTCGCCGTTCTCGCCCGACCAGCAGGTCGGCGAGCTGAGGTTGTGGCCGGCCAGTTCGAAGATCGCACAGGCTGCGGGTTCCTATTCGCGTTTCATCGCCATCATCCTGCTGATCGAGCTGGTGTTCGTCGTGCTGTCGGTGGCCTGGGTGGTGCTGAACGTATTCACGCGCCCGGTGAAGAAGCTGTCGGACGACCTGCATCACCTCGAAATCGGTGTCGGCAAGCATGTTTCGGTACCGACCGGACACGCTGGCGACGAGATCGGCCGGCTGGCCGGCGACGTCAACGCGCTGATCACGCGGATGGACGACCTGCTCGCCGCCGAGCGCGATACGCGGGCACAGCTCGAGGCATCCGAGCGCAAGTTCAGGCTCATCTTCGAGAGCGCGGAAACGGGCATCTTCACCGTCGACAATGCCGGTCGCCTGCACGACTGGAACCCCTGGCTGGCGGCCAAGCTGCGACTGCCGGCGCGCGAAGGCAGCGATCGCAGCTATGCGCTGGGCACCCTGCTCGGCGACGCTTCGTCACGGCTCGACACGCTGATGGTGCGCGCACTGAGCGACCAGCGTCCGACCTCGGCCGATTTCGGCGTGCAGTACGGCGAATCGGGCGTGCTCTGGCTGCACGTCGTGCTGAACCCTCTGCCCGACGGCCTGCTGCAGGGCATCGCCAACGACGTGACCGAACGCAAGCGCGCCGAGGCGAGCGCGCTGGCGATGGCCGAGCGCGACCCGCTGACCGGTCTGCTGAACCGGCGCGGCATCGAGCACCGGCTCAGCAGCGCGCTGGAAAGCCTGCACGGCAGCGGTCTGGCGCTGATGCTGGTCGATCTCGACGGCTTCAAGCAGGTGAATGACACGCAGGGCCACGAAGCCGGCGACCGCGTGCTCAGCTGGGTCGCCCGACAGCTCGAAGCCGTCGTGCGGCGCACCGATCTGGTCGCGCGGCTGGGCGGCGACGAGTTCGTCGTCGTGCTGTGCGCGCTGGAAAGCCCGGACACCGCGCGCTTCATCGCGGCCAAGATCGTCAGCGCACTGGCACGGCCGATAGACGCCGGCGGCAACCAGCCGGTGCAGATCGGCGCCAGTGTCGGCATCGCCTACACCGACTCCCGGGCAGACGCACCGGAAGCATTGATGCGCCGTGCCGACGAGGCGATGTACGAAGCCAAGCGCGCCGGCAAGTCGCAGTACCGCTTCGCATCCTAGGCCATTGCATCGCGAAGGGCGCTCACCGTCGGTTTTCCGCACTGTCCGCCGGACGCTGCGCTGGTAGCATCGCGCCATCCCCTCCGAGGAAGAAGCCATGGCCGAACCGCTCCACATCGCCCGCGCCGGCGACCTCTCGCTCGCCCTGCTGCCGAATATGGCCAACCGCCACGGGCTCATCACCGGCGCCACCGGCACCGGCAAGACCGTCACGCTGCAGTCGCTGGCCGAACGCTTCTCCTATATAGGTACTCCGGTGTTCATGGCCGACGTGAAGGGCGACCTCTCGGGCATGGCGGCGGCCGGCACCGTCAGCCCGAAGCTGCAGCAGCGCCTCGACATGCTGGGCATCACCGATTTCGTGCCCTACCCGAGCCCGGTCTGCTTCTGGGACGTGTTCGGCGAATCCGGCCACCCGATACGCGCCACCGTCAGCGACATGGGCCCGCTGCTGCTGGCCCGTCTGCTCGGTCTGAACGAAACGCAGGCCGGCGTGCTCACCATCGTGTTCAAGGTGGCCGACGACCACGGCCTGCTGCTGCTCGACATGAAGGACCTGCGCGCGCTGGTACAGCACGTCGGCGACAACGCGGCGCAGTTCAAGACCCAGTACGGCAACATCTCGACCGCGTCGATCGGCGCCATCCAGCGCGGCCTGCTGCAGCTCGAGGAGCAGGGCGCCGACCGCTTCTTCGGCGAGCCGATGCTGGACATCGCCGACCTGATGACCTTCGACGAGCACGGCCGCGGCACCATCAACATCCTGGCCGCTGACCGCCTGTACAACTCGCCCAAGCTCTACTCCACCTTCCTGCTGTGGCTGCTGGCCGAACTGTTCGAACAGCTGCCGGAAGTGGGCGACATGGACAAGCCCAAGCTGGTGTTCTTCTTCGACGAAGCCCACCTGCTGTTCAACGAGGCGCCGCCGGCGCTGCTGGAAAAGATCGAACAGGTGGTGCGGCTGATACGCTCGAAGGGCGTCGGCGTCTATTTCGTGACGCAGAACCCGCTGGACGTGCCCGATTCGGTGCTCGCCCAGCTCGGCAACCGGGTGCAGCACGCGCTGCGCGCGTTCACGCCGCGCGACCAGAAAGCGGTCAAGACCGCTGCCCAGACCATGCGGCAGAACCCCAAGTTCGACGCCGAACAGGCCATCCTCGAACTGGGCACCGGCGAAGCGCTGGTGTCCTTCCTCGACGAGAAGGGCCGGCCGTCTATGGTCGAGCGCGCCTTCGTGCTGCCGCCGGCATCCCGCCTCGGCCCGCTGACCGCGGACGAGCGCAGCGCGATGATCCAGCACTCACCGATGCGCGGCCGCTACGAACAGACGCTGGACCGCGAGTCCGCCTACGAAATGCTGGCCGCTGCAGTGAACGCGAATCCGGTCGCCACCGGCAAGCCGGTGCCGGGCGCACAACCCGGTGCGACCAACGCACCAGCCGGTGACGGCGGCCTGCTCGGCGGACTGCAGGATCTGGTGTTCGGCTCGACCGGCCCGCGCGGCGGCCAGCGTGACGGTCTGGCCCAGACCGCCGCCAAGACGGTGGCGCGCACCGTCGCCAGCTCGATCGGCCGCGAAATCGTGCGCGGCGTGCTCGGTTCCATCCTCGGCGGACGACGAAAATAGTGAGCAGCGCCGACGCGCGCCTCGGCATCTGGCTCGCCGTCATCGCATCGGCCGGCTTTTCGCTGAAGGCCATCCTGGCCAAGCTCGCCTATCCACACGGCGTCGATCCGGTGACGCTGGTGGCGCTGCGCATGCTGCTGGCCGCCCCCGTCTTCGTCGTCGTGGCCTGGCGCGAAGCGCGGCGCGGCGCGCCGCTCAGCGCCCGCGACTGGGCGACCGTGACCGTGCTCGGCCTGTTCGGCTACTACGGTGCCAGCATGCTGGATTTCTATGGCCTGCTCTACATTTCCGCCGGTCTGGAACGGCTGGTGCTGTTCACCTACCCGACGCTGACGCTGCTGATTGGCTGGATGGCGCACGGCCGCCGCATCACGCGGCGCGAAATCGTCGCCAGCCTGCTCTGCTACGGCGGCATCGCGCTGGCCGTGGTGCACGACATCGAAGTGAGCGGCGAGGCAGCCGTCATCGCGCTGGGCTGCGCGCTGGTGTTCGGCTCCTCGCTCAGCTTCGCCATCTACCTGACCGGTGCCGCGGCGCCGATACGCAAGCTCGGCGCGACGCGCTTTTCGGCGCTCGCCACGCTGGTGTCGACGGTGGCGGTCAGCCTGCACTTCGTCGCCGTGCGCCCGCTCGACGCGCTGGCACAGCCGGCGCCGGTGCTGTGGCTGGCGGTGGCGATGGCACTGTTCTCGACCGTGCTGCCGGTGTTCCTGCAGTCGGCGGCGATCCGCCGCATGGGTGCGCAGACCGCGGCGCTGGTCGGCAGCACCGGCCCTGTCATCACCGTCTTCCTCGCCTGGTGGATGCTGGCCGAACCGGTGTCGGCACTGCAGATCGCCGGCACCGTGCTGGTGATCGCCGGCGTGCTGTGGGTGGGCCGGCGCTGAGCAAAGCGTCACGGCAGCGGAATACGGTCATGCTACTTTCATCGTCCTTTCCGGGGACAGGGATGGATGCATGGACGTATCGCGTTTCGAACAGCTGATCCACCGCCTCGAAGCGGTGGCTGCGCGCAACCCGTCGGGCTATCGCGCGCGCGTGGCGGCGGTGGCGCTGCTCGGCTTCGTCATCCTGGCCGTCGTGCTCGGCATGGCCCTGCTGATGGTCGGCGCGCTGGCCGGCGTCGTGCTGATGCTGTTCAAGGGCGGTGGCGCGGTCGCGCTGATCGCGCTGAAGCTGGGCAAGGCCCTCATCCTGCTCGCGCTGCCGCTGTGGCTGCTGCTGAAGACCTCCTTCCGCATGCTGCTGGCGCGCTTTCCGGCCCCGGAGGGCCTGGAGATCACGCGCGCCGACGCTCCGCGGCTGTTCGAGCGCCTCGACGACATGCAGCGACGGATGAACGGACCCGCCTTCCATCACGTGCTGCTGGTCGACCAGCTCAATGCCGCCGTCGTGCAGCACCCGCGGCTCGGCCTGTTCGGCTGGAACCGGCACTACCTGATACTGGGCCTGCCGCTGCTGCAGACGCTGGACGAGGACGAGGCGCTGGCGGTGGTCGCCCACGAATACGGTCACCTGGCCGGCGACCACGGCCGCTTCGGCGCCTTCATCTACCGGCTGCGCGGCGCCTGGGGCCAGATGCAGGCGATGGCGCAGACCTGGGACGACTGGGGCAGCCGCCTCGTCGCCCGGCTGTTCGGCTGGTACGCGCCCTGGTTCAACGCCTACTCGTTCGTGATGGCGCGCGCCAACGAATACCAGGCCGACCGCTCGTCGGCCGAACTGGTCGGTGCCGCCGCGGCCGCCCGCGCACTGCAGCGGGTGGGCGTCGCCGCGCGCTTCGAGGCGCAGGATTTCTGGCCGGGCATCGACCGCCTGGCCCGGGCGCAGGCCGAGCCGCCGGCCGCACTCAGCGGCGAATGGCGACGCGCGCTGTCGTCGCTCGACGAAGCGCGCGCCTGCAGTTACCGCGACGAGGTGCTGCAGGAAAGCACCGGCTACGGCGACACCCACCCGTGCCTGAACGACCGTCTGCGCGCATTGGGCGAAGCGCCGTCGCCCGTCCTGCCAGCGATCGGTACGACCGCGGCCGAGCGCTGGCTGGGCGACGCACTGCCGCGACTGGCCGGCGTACTCGATGCCCGCTGGCGCGACGACGTACGCACGCGCTGGCAGGAGCGCAACAGCTATCTGGCCGAACGTCTGCAGCAGTTGCAGGCGCTGCGCGAGAACCGGGAGCGCAGCGTCGAGGATGAATGGACGCTGCTGCTGCTGACCGCCGAACTGGACCCGGATGTCGACCGGCGCCCGGCCATCGAGGCGCTGCTCGCGCGGGCGCCGGACCACCTTGCGGCACGCTTCGCGCTCGGCGACCTGAAGCTGGACGCCGATGACGCCGGCGGCATCGACGACATCGAGGCGGTGATGCAGGCCGACGCGGACGCGATACTCGCCGGCTGCGAAACGATCTGGCGCTGGCTGCGCACGCGCGACCCGGTGCGCGCCGACCTGTACCGCGAACGCTGGGAAAGACGGCAGGCACATCTCGCCGGCGTGCAGCACGAAATGGACACGCTGGACCCGAAGTGCGAACTCGGTCGGCACGACCTGTCGCCCGAGGTCGAAGCGGACATCGTGCGCGCCGTGCTGCCGCACGTCGATCGCCTCGCCCGCGTCTTCCTGCTGCGGCGGCCGATCGGCGCCGACCCGCGAGCGCGTGCCTACGTGCTGGCTTTCGACATGACGCGGCGCTGGCTGCGCAGTGAAGAGGCGCTCGGCAAGCTGGCGCGGACGCTGGCGGCGGCGGACTATCCGGTGTCACTGCACGTGGTGCCGCTGGGCGCGAAAGCCTTCCGCGGCTGGCGCAAGCGCATCCGCGCGCTGGGCGTCGACGCGCTGCCGCTGGGCGGCGAAAGCTGAACCTCAGGCGGCCTCAGGCGGCGATAGGTGGCAGTTCGGCGTCGCTCTCGCCCAGCGTGAAACAGAAGGTGGCGCCCTTGCCGGGCTCGGCCCGCGCCCAGACGCGGCCGTTGTGGCGACGGATGATGCGCTGGACCAGCGCCAGGCCGATGCCGGTGCCTTCGAACTCACCTTCGCGATGCAGCCGGATGAAGGGATTGAACAGCTTGTCGGCGTGCGCCATGTCGAAGCCCACGCCGTTGTCGCGTATGTAGATCACCGCCTGCTGACCACGGCCTTCGGCGCCGACTTCGATGCTGCCGTGCGGCACCGGCGACGAGAACTTCCACGCGTTGCGCAGCAGGTTGTCGAGCGCAATGCGCAGCAGGCCGACGTCACCGGCCACCAGCATGCCGGGCTGGATGACGAAGGTGCAGTCGCGGCGCGGATCGCTGGCGCGCAGCATGTCGGCGATCTCCTGCGCCAGCGCGCTGAGGTCGACCGGCTGGCGCTGCAGCGGCATCCGCGTCACGCGCGACAGTTCGAGCAGGTCGTCGACCAGATGCTCCATGCGCAGCGCGGCGCGCAGGATGCGCGACAGCGCATCGAAACTCGCCTTGCCGAGGCCGCTCACGTCGGGCCGTGTCATTTCCGATTCGAGCACGCTGGCGAAGCCGTGAATGGCGCGCAGCGGGCCGCGCAGGTCGTGCGACACCGAGTAGCTGAAGCTTTCCAGTTCCTCGAATGCGGCCCGCAGGCTGGAGGTGCGGCTGCGCACGCGCTCGTCCAGTTCGTGATTGAGTGCGCGCAGATCCTCTTCCGCCTTGACCTGGCGACTGACGTCGCGCGCACTGCCGCGGTAGCCGGCGATCTGGCCGGAGGCATCGCGCCACGGGCGGCCGGACAGCGCCATGATGCGCACGCCGCCGTCCTGCTGTCGCCAGTCGATCACGATGTCGCGGAAGGGACGGAATTCCTGCGTCAGCAGCGCGATGTCGTCGTGCCGCTGCGGGCCGGGCCGGCGCATCGCGAACAGCGCGTTCAGCGACAGGCCGCGCAGCGGCCAGGCGCCGTCCGACGTGTACACAATGGTGCGCTCGGCGTCGGTTTCCCAGAACCAGTCGGCCGCCGCCTCGGCGAAATCGCGCAGCCGCGTGCGCTCGGCTTCGAGTTCGCTGATTTTCTTGTCCAGCTTGTCGCGCAGCCGCTCCGCGTACAGCGCGTCGGCGTCGCCGACCACCGGCCGCTGCGGGCCTCGGCTGCCCAGCGCCTCCAGCTCGGCGACCAGCGCGCCGATCTCGCAGGGCTTGACCAGGAAGCGGTCGGCGCCCAGCCGGTAGGCCAGTTCCTCGTCGCGGCGGTCGGTGAAGGTGGCGGTGTAGAAGGCGAACGGGATGGCAGCCAGCTGCGGGTGGGCACGTACCGCGCGGCACAGGCCGTAGCCATCGAGTTCCGGCATCAGGATGTCGGACACGATGAGGTCGGGCGGCTGCGCCTTGGCCAGTTCGAGCGCGGCGCGCCCGTCGGCTGCGGTGCGCACGGCGTGGCCACGCGATTCCAGCGCGGCGCTGAGCATCAGGCGAGAGTTCTCGTCGTCTTCGGCGATCAGGATGTCCATCAGGCTCGGGCCAGTACGTCTTCGATCTGTTTCATCACCCGCAGCGGGTCGATGGGCTTTTCGATATAGCCGTTGCAGCCGGCGGCCAGCACGCGCTCACGGTCGCCGGCCATCGCGAACGAGGTGATCGCGATCATCGGAATCGGCGGCCAACCCTCGGCCGCGCGGATGCGGCGGGCGACCTCGATGCCGTCGATGTCCGGCAGCTGGATGTCGAGCAGGATGAAGTCGGGGCGCTCGCGCAGCGCCTCGGCAACCCCTTCCAGCCCGGTCATCGCGCAGCGCGTACCGTAACCTCCGGCGTGCAGGATGAATGTGATCAGTTCGAGGTTGTTCTCGTTGTCCTCGATCACCAGCGCGGTCTTCACGGGCGGCTGCCCTCCGTCGCACGGCCCGAGCCCTCGCGCGGAAGGTGCAGCGTGAAGCGGCTGCCCACCCCCGGCGTGCTCTGCACGTCGACGCTGCCGGACAGCAGTTCGGTGGCGATCTTGCGCGTCAGGTAGAGACCGAGCCCGGTACCGGGCGTCTTCACGCGCAGGTGGGAATCGATGCGTTCGAAGGGCTGGAAAAGACGGGCCAGCCCGGTATCGTCCATGCCGATGCCCGTATCCTCGACGCTGATGTCGAGCCAGCTGCCACGCACGCTCGCCTCCACAGTGATGGTTCCTTCGACGGTGTACTTTACCGCGTTGCTCACGAAATTCAGTATGCATTGGAGCAGCCGGCGGCGGTCCGCCTGGACCAGGATGCCCGGTGGCACGCGCACCTCGATGTCCAGCTTCTTCTCGCGCGCGGCCGGCGTCACCGACTGCACCGCCTCGTCGATCACCGCCTCGACCTCGAAGCGCTCCTCGAACACGTCGATGAAGCCGGCTTCGATCTTCGATATGTCGATCACGTCGGTAATCAGCGCCAGCAGGTGCCTGGCCGAGCCATAGACCCGGCTGAGCTGGTCGTGCTGGCGCGTGTTCAGCTCGCCCGCCATGCCGGCCAGCACCACACCAGTGAAGCCGATGATGGAATTGAGCGGAGTGCGCAGTTCGTGTGACATCGAAGCGATGAACATCGATTTCAGCCGGTCGAGATCCTTCAGTCGCTCGTTCGCCTGCGCAAGTTCCGCGGTGCGTTCGGTCACTCTCTGTTCCAGCGTTTCATTGGCCACGCGCAGCGCCTGTTCGGTGCGCTTGATGTCGCTGATGTCGCGCAGCACGCTGGAAATGAACTGCACCTCGCCGTCGGCGCCGCGGTGCGCGACCCGTACCGCCGACATCGGCACGCTGCCGCCACCGTGCTTTCGCAGCCGTGTCTCGCCGACCCAGATGCCGTCCTTCATCACCGCCGGCAGCTCGACTTTGAGGTAATGGCGATAGGCGTCAGGCGGATAGAGGTCGGCGACCCGCAGATTGTCCGGAAGCGCGCTGCCGTTCTGGCCGACAGTGCGCCGCGCGGACAGGTTCAGGAAGGTGATGCGCAGATCGGTGTCCACCGTGGACACGTAGTCCGGCGTCGCATCGAGGATGGCCGACAGCCTGACCTGCTCCGCCTGCGCCCGGTGCCGCTCGCGCGCGACCAGAAAGCGGCCGAGCAAGGTCGCCACCTCGCCGGCGAAGCGCTGTTCGTCGTGCGCCCACTCACGCACGTCGCCGGTATGTTCCAGACAGACGACACCCGCCAGCCGGCCGTCGAGAAACACCGGTGCGTCGAGCATGGCGCTGACGCCCTCGGCGTCGAGATAACCGCCGGTGAATTCGTGCACCTGCGGATCGCGACGCGCATCGGCGGCAGCGATGGTGCGGCCGCTGCGCAGCGCGGCGAAATAGTCGGGGAAGGCGGACGCCGCCAGCACGGCGCCGGAGACATGACCGCGCTCGACGTCGATCCGGCGCCGGTCGTACAGGTCCAGGCAGCGCAGCCGGCCGCTGTCGACGTCCAGCCGCCACACGCTGGCACGGCTCACCGACAGTGCGTCGGCCACCACTTCGGTCAGCGTGGCGAGCGCGGCATCGTCGCCGGTCGACAGTGCATGGTCCACGCTGAGACGCATGATGGCCGCGAGCTGGCCGTCCTGCCGTTCGAGCCGGCCGCGTTGCTCGCGCCGCGCGCGCAGGTCGTCGGTCACGTCGATGAAGGTGGCCTGGATGGCCTGGGCGCCGTCCCAGCTGACCTGGCGGATGACCGAATCCAGCGTGCGCCGCTGGCCGTCCGTGCGCACCACGTCGAGCTGCATCGGCAGCACGCGGCCGGACGCCAGCAGGCGGCGGTTGCTGTCGCTGGAAATGACCGGCAGGTCGTCCGCCACCACCATGTCGGCCAGCGAGTGCTGTCCCATCAGGTCGGCCACCGACTGGAAGCCGAGCAGTTCGGCCGCGCGCCGGTTGGCGTACAGCGGCTGGAACTGGCGGTGAATCAGGATGCCCTGGATCGAGCCGTCGAACAGGTCGAGCAGCTGCGCTTCGCGGGTACGCGCGCGACGCGACGCGGCGGCGCGCTCGTTCAGCGTGATCGACAGCGAGTAGGGCGCGATCGACATCGTGATGACGAAGGCCTGCAGCAACAGCAGCGCACGCAGCGGCGTCTCGCTGCCGAAGGGGCCCAGCCCGGTCTGCGTGCCGTACAGCGCGACGCCGTTCATCAGCACCAGCAGCAGGCTCATCCAGCGCACCTTGAGGCGGATCGCCGACCACACCAGCACCGCCGGCAGCACCAGCATGTAGGGCTCTGGACCATCGAGCACGCGCAGGAAGAGCGCAGCCGTCACGCCCAGCGTCAGCAGCAGCCAGGGCAGCACGGTCCGCAGGTCGGCCATCAGCCTCTGCAGCTGCAGGCGACCGATCCAGCCGGCGACCAGCTGCACCACCAGCAGCGTGCCGGCGAAGTGGGCGGCCGCGTGCAGCGTCCAGTCCGACAGATAGAAGGGGGCGCCGGCCGACCAGGCGTCGCTGGCGCCACGGGCGATGGCCAGCAGCAGCGCAACGCCGATGAACCACGCGTAATGGTCGGCGCGCATGCGCGGGTAGGGCTGCAGCGGGAAGGTGCGCAGCACCTGCGTGCCGACGCAGACCAGGACGCCGGTCAGTGCTGCATTCAGCGTCGCGGCCAGCGGCGTCTGCCCGGCCAGCACACCCTGCACCAGCGTCACCAGCATGACCGGCACCGCGTGCGCGAGGCCGAACAGCAGCACCACGGCGAAGGCGATGCCGAGGCCGATCTGCAGGACCGGCGGCTGGCCGTCGGAGAGGCCGAGCAGCGGATCGACCTGGGTCGCCAGTGCACAGGCGGCCGCGCTGGCGACGTAGCGGAGCGGGTGCAACGAGGCGCGCGGAGATGCAGACACGATATGCTGCGGCAGTGAATGGTCGGCGCATCTTAGCGTCCTTCCGGCGCCGCGACCTATCGGCACAAGGAACGATGGACGCGGCGCGGCGTCCACCGCCCAGCTCTTCAACCCTCGTCAACCACGATGACACGCCTGATACGCCTCGGCCTCATCCTCGCCGCCCTGCTGCAGCCCGCGCTTGCCGCGCAGTGCGTACCGCCCGGCCGCTGGATCGCCCCGGGCAAGGGCGAACTCGACGCCGGCAGCGTGCTCGCCCGCGCCAGCGCGCAATCGGTGCTGCTGCTCGGCGAGACGCACGACGTCGCCGCTCACCATGACTGGCAGCTCGACACGCTGCGCGCGCTGCACGCGCGGCGCCCGCAGATGGTGATCGGCCTGGAAATGCTGCCGCGCAACGCACAGCCGGTGCTCGACGCCTGGGTGCGTGGCGACATCGACGAGACGGCGCTGTTCGAGCGCACCGGCTGGACGCGCACCTGGGGCGTGCCGCCGTCGCTGTACGCGGGCATCTTCCGCTTCGCGCGCGAGCACCGGCTGCCGATGCGCGCGCTGAACATCGAGCGCCAGGTGGTGCGCGAAGTGTCGAAGCTCGGGCTGGCCGGCGTACCGCCGGCGCGGCGCGAAGGCGTCGGCGATCCGGCCGACGCCCCCGACAACTACCGCAACTGGCTCAAGCAGATCTGGAGCGATCACATGCCGCAGGCGCAGGCGACGTCGAACGAGGCCTTCGTGCGCTTCATGCAGGGCCAGCTGCTGTGGGACCGCGCGATGGCCGAGGCGCTGGTGACCGCAGCGCGCGAGTACCCGCAGGCGCTGGTGGTCGGCCTGATGGGCAGCGGCCACGTCATCCACGGTCACGGCGTCGAACACCAGCTGCGCGCACTCGGCGTGGCCGACGTCGGCAGCCTGCTGCCGTGGGACAGCGACGCCGACTGCGGCGATCTGGTCGCCGGCGTCGCCGACGCCGTGTTCGGCATCGTGCCGACGGTGCAGGACAGACTGCGCTGATGCGCGCGCTGCACCGGCTGGCCGTCGCCTGCACACTGTGCTGCGGCAGCGCGCTGGCCGCACCGCATTACACGATCACCGCCCGGCTGGCGCCGGCCAGCGGCACGCTGGATGCCGCCGCCCGCATCGTGCTGCCGGCCGGCGAAACGGTGGCACTGCGCATGGACGGCGCCCACCGCATAGAGTCGATGCAGCTCGACGGCCGCCCGCTGAGCGCCGCGCGCGACGGCGGGCAGTGGCGCATCGAGCTCGCTGCCGCCACGCGCGAACGCCAGCTCGAACTGCGCTGGCAGATCCGCGCCCAGGCGCCGGACAGCGCCGCCCGCCATCGCGACACGCTGACTGCCTTCGCGCCACAGATCGGCGAGGCAGGTAGCTTCCTGCCGGCCGGCGGCGCCTGGTATCCGCTGCCGCATGACAGCGCCGGCCCGCTGCTGCACCGTTACGCGCTCAACGTGGACCTGCCCGCCACGCAACGCGCGCTGGCGCCGGGCGACCTGACGCAGGACACGGTGCGCGACGGCCGCCGCAGCCAGCGCTTCGAAGCGCGCCAGGACGGCGAGGGCGCCGACCTGATGGCCGGCCCGTGGCAGCAGACGACGCGCGCGCTGCGCGCCCGCGACGGCCGCACACTGACGCTGGTCACGCTGTTCCACCCAGAGCTGGCGGCTGAAGCCGAGGGCTATCTCGACGCTGCGGCGCAGGCACTGACGCAGTTCGAGACGCGCTTCGGCGACTACCCGTACAGCCGCTTCAGCATCGCCTCATCGCCGACGCCGACCGGCTTCGGCATGGCCGGCCTGACCTACCTCGGCATCGACGTGCTGCGCCTGCCCTTCATCCGCCACACCTCGCTGCCGCACGAAATCGCGCACAACTGGTGGGGCAATGGCGTGCATCTGGCGCCGGACAGCGGCAACTGGTCGGAAGGCCTGACCACTTTCGTCGCCGACTACGCACAGCGCGAAGCGCAGGGCGACGATGCGGCGCGCACGCTGCGCCTGGACTGGCTGCGCGGCCTGTCGGCGCTGGCGCCGGCGGCGCACGACAGCCTGGCCGACTTCGGCGGCCGCACGCATGACGCATCGCAGGCCATCGGCTATCACAAGGCGGCGCTGGTGTTCCTGATGCTGCGCGACACGCTGGGCAGCGCCACCTTCGACCGCGCGCTGCGCACCTTCTGGTCCTCCCACCGTCACCGCCGCGCCGGCTGGGACGATCTGCGCCTCGCTTTCGAGCAGGCGTCGGGCCGCGACCTGCGCCGCTTCTTCGCCGAATGGGTGGAGGGCCGCGGCCTGGCCGAACCGCGGCTGGACGCAGTCAGACCGGGCGCCGACAGCGTGACGCTGACACTGGCGCAGCCGGCGCCGCCCCATCTGCCTGGCCTGCCGCTGCATCTGCGCGACCCGGACAGCGGCGCGCTGCGCATCGAAACACTGACGGTCGACCGGCCGCAGCAGTCCTTCACGCTGCCGCTGAAGGGCTGCGCCGAACTGGCGGTCGACCCGGACTTCCGCACCGCGCGCCGGCTGCGCCCCGGCGAGGCACCGCCCATCCTGCGCGAAGCCACGCTGGACGGCACGCTGGCGCTGACCGTGCTCGACGGCGGCGCCGCGCGCGTCAGTGCAGCGGCCGACGCACTGGTTGGCGACTGGCTGGACACGCCGCCGCCGCGACTCGCCGCCGACGTCGCACCCGGGCGCACTGCCCGCATGGTGATCGGCCGCAGCGCCGACCTCGACCGCTGGCTGGCGCGGCACGGCCTGCCGGCCCGCCCGCGCGACGGCGATGTCGTGGCCTGGGCCGTGCGCAGCGCGGCTGGCGGTACGCTGGCATTGGTCGCCGCACGCGATGCCGACGCGCTGACCGGCGCCCGGCGAGCGTTGCCGCACTACGGTCAGCAGGGCTGGGTAGTCATCGACGGCGGACGCGCCAGCGCGCGCGGCCAGTGGCCGGCGCAGACGCAATGGACCCGGGTGTGCGCACTCAGCGCGCGATGAGCAGCGCGTCCAGCCCGAGCCGGTCGCGCAGCAGGCGGGCGGCCGATTCAGCCGCTTCGCGGCTGGCAAAGGGCCCGGCCTGCACCCGGTGGCGGCTGCCGTCGCTGTTCACCCGCACCCGGTCGGCCAGTTCGACCAGACCGTCGACGACACGCCGGCTCAAGGCCTGCGCGTTGTCGAGGCCGGCAAACGCGCCCAGCTGCAGCCAGTGACCGGTGTCGGCCGCCGCTGGCGCGGCTTCGGTCGACAGCGCGGCAATCACGTCAGCTTCGGCGGCACGTTCGACCGGCGGCGTGCGCTGCACTTCCGGCCGTCCGGCGGCGCGACGCGCCAGCAGATCGCCCGGGCTGCCTTCGGCGAACACGGCCTCGACCTCGACCTCGGCGCTGCCGTCGTTCACATAGCCGAGCTTGGCGGCGGCGGTCCACGACAGGTCGATCACCCGGCCCGGCTTGAACGGGCCGCGGTCATTCACCCGCACGACGACCGAGCGGCCACTGGCCAGGTGAGTGACGCGGGCGTAGCTCGGGATGGGCAGTGTCGCGTGCGCGGCGGTCATCGCGTACATGTCGTACACCTCGCCGCTGGAGGTTTTCTGGCCGTGGAACTTGCGGCCGTACCAGGAACCGCGGCCGCGCTGGCGGAAAGGTTTCGCCTCGGTCATCGGCACGAACTGCATGCCGAGTGCGCTGTACGGCCGGTTGGCGAAGCGGTGCAAGGGTTCGTCGCGCGGCACGGCGTCGGGGATGGCGGCCAGTGTGGCAGCGTCCGGCGCGTTGTCGCCCGGGCCGTCGTCCAGGTAGTAGCCGCCACCACGCTTCGTCACCGGCGGAGCCGATTTCGCCGGTTCGCCCGGCGGAGCGCGCACGACAGGCGCCGGGTCCGGCTCGACCTCGGTCACCGGCGGCGCACCGGCACAGCCGGCGAGCACGGCGGCCGCCGACAGCAGTGCGAGCAGGCTCCGGATGTGCACGATCAGCGCTCCCGCCGCCGGCGCCGGTGCGCCTCGATCGACATCAGCAGCCCGAGGCCGATGCACAGCGTCACCAGTGCGGTGCCGCCGTAACTCACGAAGGGCAAGGGCACGCCGACCACCGGCAGCACGCCGGTCACCATGCCCATGTTCACGAAGGCATAGGTGAAGCAGGACAGCGAAATCGCGCCGGCCAACAGGCGACCGAACAGCAGTGGCGAGCGGGCGGCGATCATCAGGCCGCGCCCTATCATCGCCATATAGATAAGCAGCAGCACCACCGCACCCAGCAGGCCGAACTCCTCGGCCATCACGGCGAAGATGAAGTCGGTGTGGCGCTCGGGCACGAATTCGAGATGGGTCTGCGTGCCTTCCTTCCAGCCCTTGCCGAACACGCCGCCGGAGCCGATGGCGATGCTGGACTGGATGATGTGGAAGCCGCTGCCGCGCGGGTCGGAGGTCGGATCGAGCAGCGTGCACACGCGCTGCCGCTGGTAGGCCTTGAAGCCCGGCCACTCGACGCCTTCGGCGCACATCGCGTCGCCCTCGACCGCCAGCGTCGCGATGCCGACCACGCCGATCGCGAGCACCGGGATGATGAGCTTCCACGACAGGCCGGCGAAGAAGATGACGAATACGCCGGCCGCCAGCACCAGGATGGCAGTGCCCAGATCCGGCTGGTGGAAGATGAGGCCGACCGGTATCAGCAGGATGACCAGCGCCACCAGGAAGTCGCGCAGCCGCAACTGCGCCTCGTGCCGGTGGAAGTACCAGGCCAGCATCAGCGGCACCGAAATCTTCAGCATTTCCGACGGCTGTATCCGGGTGAAGCCGATGTTGAGCCAGCGTTGTGCGCCCTTCGACGTTTCGCCGAACAGTTCGACACCGATCAGCAGCACGACGCCGACGACGTAGAAGGGCAGCGCCAGCTGCATCAGGCGCAGCGGCGGAATCTGCGCCACCACCAGCATGACGCCGAGGGCGACCGCGAGATTGACCAGATGGGCGTCGAAGCGGAAGGAGAAGTCGGCGGTGGCGCTGGCCATCACCAGCGTCGCCAGCGACAGCAGCACGAAGGTGATCGCCAGCAGCGGCGGATCGAGCGCCGACAGCAGGCCGAAGATGCGCTCGCGCAGCGCCGACCATCTACTCGCTGTCAGTTGCATCGGCATCCTCCGGTGCAGGGCCTGCCGGCGTATTGCCCAGCAGGTAGTAATCGAACACCTGGCGCGCGATCGGCGCCGCCGACTGGGCGCCGAAGCCGGCGTTCTCGACGATGACGGCAAGCGCGATCTTCGGGTCGTCGGCCGGCGCATAGGCGATGAACAGCGCGTGGTCGCGCAGCTTTTCCGCCAGCTTGCCGCCGCGATACTGCGCACCGCGCAGCGAGAACGCCTGCGCAGTGCCGGTCTTGCCAGCAGCGACATAGGGCGCCCCGGCAAAGGCGCGGGCGCCGGTGCCGGCCTTGTTCACGTCTTCCATCGCCTGCTTGATCACCGCGATGTGCTCCGGCTTCAGGTTCACCCGCCGCGTCGGCTGCGGCTCGATCTCGCGTACTGCGCCGGTGCGTACGTTCTCGACCTGCTTCACCAGATGCGGCTTGTAGACGACGCCGTCGGCCGCCAGTATCGACACCGCGTGCGCCAGCTGCAGCATCGTATAGGCGTTGTAGCCCTGACCAATGCCGACCGAAATCGTTTCGCCGGCGTACCACTTCTGCTGTTCCGGCTTCTTGAAGCGCTTCTTCTTCCATTCCGGCGACGGCAGCACGCCGGTCGCCTCGCCCTCGATGTCGATGCCGGTGCGGCTGCCCAGGCCCATCTGCGCCATGAAGCCGGCGATGCCGTCTATGCCCCAGTCCGCCGCCAACCGGTAGTAATAGGTGTTGCAGGACACGACGATGGACTTGTGCATGTCCACCGAGCCGTGACCGCCCACCTTGTCGTCGCGGAAGCGGTGGCCACCGAAGTCGAAGTGGCCGGGGTCGGCGATGGCGAACTGCGGCGTGCGCTTGCCGGCGGTCAGCGCGCCGAGCGCCATGAAGGGCTTGAAGGTCGAGCCGGGCGGGTAGGCCGAATAGATGGCGCGGTTCAGCAGCGGGTGGTCGGCCGAGGTGTTCAGCGCCTCCCAGTTGGCGCTGTCGATGCCATCGACGAACAGATTGGGATCGAAGGTGGGCTTGCTCACGAGCGCCAGCACGCCGCCGGACGACGGCTCGATCGCCACCAGCGCACCGCGCCGCTCGCCGAAGGCCTGTTCGACCACGCGCTGCAGGCCGGCGTCCAGCGTCAGCCGCAGGTTGTTGCCGTTCTGCGGCGGCGTGCGCGACAGCACGCGCACCGCGCGACCGGCGGCGGTCACCTCGACCTGTTCGAAGCCGGTGACGCCGTGCAGATCATTCTCGTACGACAGCTCCAACCCGCTCTTGCCGATGTGGTCGGTGCCGCGGTAGTTGTCGGCCACGCCCGCCTCTTCTATGCGCTCGGCGTCGCGCCGGTTGATGCGGCCCATGTAGCCGAGCACATGCGAGGCCAGTTCGGTGTTCGGGTACTGGCGGAACAGCCGCGCCCTCACCTCGACGCCAGGGAAGCGATAGCGCTGGGCGATGAAGCGCGCCACTTCCTCGTCGGTCAGCCGGGTGCGTATCGGCAGCGAATCGAAGTTGCGCGACTCGTCCATCAGCTTGCGGAAACGCTTGCGGTCGCGCGCCTCGATATTCACCAGCTGCGCCAGCTCGTCTATCGTCGTTTCGAGATCGGCCACGCGCGAGGGCTGGATTTCCAGCGTGTAGGCCGAGTAGTTTCGCGCCAGCACCTCGCCCTTGCGGTCGATGATGAGGCCGCGATTCGGCGTGACCGGCAACAGCGCGATGCGGTTGTCCTCGGCGCGGGTGGCGTAATAGTCGTGCCGGACCACCTGCAGCCAGAAGAAGCGCGAGAACAGCAGCGCGAAGCACACCAGCACCAGCGCGCCCGCGAAGTACACGCGGCGGCGGAAGCGGACGAGCTGCAGTTCCGGGCTGTTCAGGTCGGTCATGCGCAGGAAGAACCCTTGTCAGTCACGCGTCGTGCCGGACGAACGGGCCGGCTGTGCAAAGCCGGCACTCCTGAGCGAACGAAACGGAGTGAGCGTAGAGGCCGAAGCGCCGTCCGAAGGGCCGCCCCAAGGGTGTAGCGGGGGTTTCGGCGAGCACTGCTCGCCGCCCGCGCAACCGGTCGGCTGTGCAAAGCCGACCGTGGAACGAGCGCAGCCCCCATGGCGGGGGTGAAGCAGGGGTTTCGCAGCGCATGCGCTGCGCCTGCCGAACGGGTCGGCTGTGCAAAGCCGGCCCTCCCGAGCGAACGAAGTGAGCGTGGGGGCACTCATATGGGCCGGTTCTCGTCCTTGTTCTCCGGCCGGTACTGCGGCAGCAGCAGCACGAAGCTGATCGGATGCCACAGCAGCGTCGCGATCAGCGCGCCGGCGAAGTATTCGAGGCCGGGAAACTCGGCGTCGCCGGCCAGCCGCACCAGCAGCATCACGCACTGCGCGCCGACCAGCATAGGCAGCACGTGCAGCGACTGGCGCAGCGGGCCGAACCACAGGATGCGGCGGGAGAAGGTGGTCGCCGCGTAGGCGAGCAGCACATAGGCGAGCGCGTGCTGACCCATCAGGCTGCCGTAGCCGACGTCCATCACGACACCCATCACGAAGGCGCTGCCCATGCCGACGCGCAGCGGCTCGCGCACGCACCAGAAGCACAGCACAAGCGCCACCCAGTCGGGCAGCCAGAAGGCGCGGCCGAGCGGCATCAGGTTCAGCAGCAGGGCGACCAGCAGCGACAGCCAGACGAACCACGGACGGACCGGGCGCAGGATGCGGCGCGAACTGAAGGAGGGCTGGTTCATTTCTTCGCCTCCTGCGGCGCCGCGTCGGCCGGCAGCACGCTGTCGGGCTGCACCGGCTTGCCGGGCGCCATGATGAGCACGGCCGAATGCGCCTCGACGCCAGCGATCGGCACGCAGAGGATGCGCACGAAGCCGCCTTCGCCGTCGCGGTCGACCGACTTCACGCGCGCCACCGGCAGACCGGGCACGAACACCCCGTCGAGGCCGGAGGTGACGATGCGGTCGCCCTCGCGCAGATCGACGTCGGCCGCCAGGTAGCGCAGTTCCAGCGTGCCGCTGCCGGCGCCGAACATGACCGCGCGCACGCCGGTGCGGGCGACCTGGACCGGCAGCGCCTGATCCTTGTCGGAAATGAGGGTGACCTCGGCGTTGAGCGGATAGACGCGGGTGACCTGGCCGATCACGCCGACGTCGTCCACCACCGGGCTGCCCGGCTCGATGCCGTGGGTGAGGCCCTTGTCGACGACGACGCGACGCGAGAACGGGTCGCGCACCGCGTAGATCACCTCGGCGACGCGCGCATCGACCTTCACCCGCTCGCGCATGTCGAGCAGCGCGCGCAGCCGGGTGTTCTCCTGGTCCAGCTGTTCCTGGCGCAGCCGTATCGTCGCCAGTTCGGTGTGTTCGCGCCTGAGCTGCGCGTTTTCCGCCTGCAGCCGGGCGAGGTCGGCGAAGTACTCACCGGCCGAACGGACGCCGGCCACCGGCATGCCGGCGGCGACCTGCAGCGGCGTGGTCACCACCGACAGCGCCTGGCGCACCAGTTCGAGGTAATGCAGCCGGTAGTCGACCACGATAAGCGTGAGCGAAGCGCTGGCCAGCAGCACGAGGCGCACGAGCGGCGCCGGGCCGCGCCGGAAGAACGGCGGTGGGGAATGTCCGGCGACCGGTGAAGCCATGAATCAGGAAACCGTCACGAAGGTGCCGCGCACACCGCGCGGCGGGCGTCCCGCCGCGCCAGCGGCGAGGCGGGCGTGAGCAGGCGGGACGTCACGGGCTGGATCACTCGTTGGCGAAGATGCTGCCGAGCTGGTCCATCTTCTCCAGCGCGGTGCCGGAGCCACGCACCACGCAGGTGAGCGGGTCGTCGGCCACCACCACCGGCAGGCCGGTCTCTTCCATCAGCAGACGGTAGAGGTCGCGCAGCAGCGCGCCGCCGCCGGTCAGCACCATGCCGCGCTCGGCGATGTCGGCGCCCAGTTCCGGCGGGGTCTGTTCGAGTGCGCTCTTCACCGCCGACACGATCTGGTTCAGCGGCTCGGTCAGCGCCTCGAGAATTTCGTTCGACGAAATGGTGAAGCTGCGCGGGATGCCTTCGGCCAGGTTGCGGCCCTTCACTTCCATCTCCTTCACCTCGGAGCCGGGGAAGGCGGAGCCGATTTCCTTCTTGATCGCCTCGGCGGTGGTTTCGCCGATCAGCATGCCGTAGTTGCGGCGGATGTAATTGATGATGGCTTCGTCGAACTTGTCGCCGCCGACGCGCACGCTGCCGGCGTACACCATGCCGCCGAGCGAGATCACGCCGACTTCGGTGGTGCCGCCGCCGATATCGACCACCATCGAGCCGGTCGCTTCCGACACCGGCAGACCGGCGCCGATCGCGGCCGCCATCGGTTCCTCGATCAGGTACACCTGGCTGGCGCCGGCACCGAGCGCCGATTCACGGATGGCACGGCGTTCGACCTGGGTGGAGCCGCAGGGCACGCAGATGATTATCCGCGGCGACGGCGAGAACAGCCGCGAGTCGTGCACCTTCTTGATGAACTGCTTGAGCATCTGCTCGGTCACCGTGAAGTCGGCGATCACGCCGTCCTTCATCGGCCGGATGGCAGTGATGTTGCCCGGCGTCTTGCCGAGCATCAGCTTGGCCTGCAGACCCACGGCCTGGATAGTTTTCTTGGCGTTGGGGCCGCCTTCGGTGCGGATGGCGACAACCGAAGGTTCGTCCAGCACGATGCCCTGGCCACGCACGTAGATCAGCGTGTTGGCCGTGCCGAGGTCGATGGCCAGATCATTGGAAAAATAGGAACGCAGGAAACCGAACATGGATGGTCTTATATGAAAGCGGCCGCTCAGCGGCCGGAACAGGAATCGGGTCGGGTGTGGTCAGCAGCGGTGTTGCGGCGGGCGACCCGGCGGCAGCTTTCGTCGGACCCGGGCCGCGAGTGGCGGCCGGACGTTCGGGCCAGCTGCCGGGCGGGCAGCCTGAATGGTTCATAATGATAACCCAACAGTGCATAAGCTCCTTGAACCGAAACATCTTTGCCTGCGGGTGCCCCGGCACCTGACACCCCGGATCTGCATTCCATGTCCCTGACCGACCAAGAAGTCCGCCACATTGCGAAGCTGGCGCGCATCGAACTGCCCGACGCAGAACTCGAACGCACGCGCAGCCACCTCAATTCCATGCTTGGCCTGATCGAGCAGCTGCAGGCCATCGACACCACCGGCGTCGAGCCGATGGCGCACGCCACCGAACTGGTGCTGCGCCTGCGCGAGGACCGCGTGACCGAAAGCGACCGCCGTGCCGCCTACCAGGCGGTGGCCCCGGCGGTCGAGGACGGCCTGTATCTCGTGCCCAAAGTCATCGAATGAGCGATCGTATGAGCAGCCCCGAAACCGTGAAGTCGCTGGCCGCGAAGCTGGCGAGAGGCGAAGCGTCGGCCGTCGAGCTGGCGCAGGACTACCTGGCGCGCATCCGCGCCGCCAACGCCGCGCTGAACGCCTATGTCGAACTGAACGACGAACAGACCCTGACCGAAGCCCGCGCCGCCGACGCGCTGCGCGCCGAAGGTCGGGCCGGCCTGCTGACCGGGGTGCCGATCGCGCACAAGGACATCTTCTGCCAGACCGGCTGGCACGCCCGCTGCGGCTCGAAGATGCTGGAAAGCTTCGCCGCGCCCTACGACGCCGGCCTGATCGAGCGCTCGCGCGCCGCCGGCCTGGTCACGCTGGGCCGCACGAATATGGACGAGTTCGCGATGGGCTCGACCAACGAATCGAGCTACTACGGCGCAGTGCGCAACCCGTGGAACACGGATCACGTGCCGGGCGGATCGAGCGGCGGTTCGGCCGCGGCCATCGCCGCCGGCCTGGCGCCGGCCGCCAGCGGCACCGACACCGGCGGTTCGATCCGCCAGCCGGCTGCCTTCTGCGGCATCAGCGGCATCAAGCCGACCTACGGCGTCGTGTCGCGCTGGGGCATGATCGCCTACGCCTCCAGCCTCGACCAGGGCGGTCCGATGGCACGCACCGCCGAAGACTGCGCGCTGCTGCTGAACGCCTTCGCCGGCTTCGACGAACGCGACTCGACCAGCCTGCAGCGCCCGGCCGAGGACTACACCCGCGCGCTGGCGCAGCCGCTGGCCGGCCTGCGCATCGGCGTGCCGAAGGAATTCTTCGGCGACGGCATGTCGGCCGACGTGCGTGCCGCGGTCGAGGCCGCGCTCGCCACCTTCCGCACGCTGGGCGCGGTCACCGTCGAGGTGAGCCTGCCGCGCTCGGGCATGGCGGTGCCGGCCTACTACGTCATCGCGCCGGCGGAAGCCAGCTCCAATCTGAGCCGCTTCGACGGCGTGCGCTACGGTTACCGCGCCCCCGAGTACGGCAACCTCGACGACATGTACGCAAAGACGCGCGCTCAGGGTTTCGGCGCCGAGGTGAAGCGGCGCATCCTGATCGGCACCTATGTGCTGTCGCACGGCTACTACGACGCCTACTACCTGCAGGCGCAGAAGGTGCGCCGGCTGATCGCCGAAGATTACGAAGCGGCCTTCGCGCAGTGCGACCTCATCATGGGGCCGACCACGCCGAACACCGCCTACCGCATCGGCCAGAACGACGAAGACCCGCTGGCGATGTACCTCGGCGACATCTACACCACGTCGATCAATCTGGCCGGCCTGCCGGGCATGAGCATTCCCGTCGGCTTCGGCGCCGACGGCCTGCCGGTCGGCCTGCAGATCGTCGGCCGCTGGTTCGACGAGGCGCGCATGCTGGGCGCCGCCCACCAGTTCCAGCAGGCGACCGACTGGCACCTGCGCACACCGGAGAACTGACACGATGCAGACATTTCGCTACAGCAGCACGCAGCTGCAACTGATACTCGACCAGGCCGGCATCTACATGTGCGCATGTCCGGCCCAGCTGGCCGCGCAGATGATGGAGCTGCGCACGCTGCACCAGTACCAGATGAACTGCATGAGCGAAATGCCTGACATGGCCGACAGCCATCGCACCATCGCCGACGCCGTTTTCCGCGCGCACGCGCTGCTCGAAGAGGCGCTCGACCGCGTGCTCGACATCGAGGGCTGGGACAAGACCTCGCTGAAGATGCCCGACGGTCTGCGCAAGAAGCGGGACGAACTGCTTTGACCTTTCGTTTCGCGCTGCCGCTGATCGCGGCGCTGGCGCTGCTTGCCGCTTGCGCCCCTCTGCAGCAGCCGCCGGCGCAACAGCGACCGCTGCCGCCGGCACAGACGCCGGAAGCGGGGCGTCCGAAGCCGCCGATCAAGAGCACCAAGCCGCTGCCGATTCCGGCGCGGCCGCTGCAGGCGAAGGCCGACTGCAGCTACCGCGACGACGTCGGCACCGAGGGCCGGCTGCAGCTGGAAGTGAAGAATTCGAAGGTCGAACGTTTCGCCTCCGACGTGAACATGGGCAGCAAGGGTCGCTGCAGCTTCGACCTGTCGGCTTTCCGGCAGACGAGTTTCGATCACACGCCCACGCTGGTCGCCGGTGCCTGCACCATCAGCATGTGGGAACAGAAGGACGAAGTGACGGTGTCCTACCGCAACTGCGCCGCGCACTGCACGCCCGGCGCACACGATTACCTGTGGCCCACACTGGTGAGCCGCAGGACCGGCAACTGCCGGTAAAGCACAGAGAGAAAGCACCATGAGCAGAGCGAACTGGGAAGTCGTGATCGGGCTGGAAACACATACCCAGCTGAACACGGCCTCGAAAATCTTCTCCGGCAGCTCGACCGCCTTCGGCGCCGCGCCCAACGCGCAGGCCAGCCCGGTCGACCTGGCGCTGCCCGGCGTGCTGCCGGTGATGAACCGCGCCGCCGTCGAGCGCGCCATCCGCTTCGGCCTCGCCATCGGCGCCACCGTCGCACCGCGCTCGGTGTTCGCGCGCAAGAATTACTTCTACCCCGACCTGCCGAAGGGCTACCAGATCAGCCAGTACGAACTGCCGGTGGTGCAGGGCGGCACGCTGACGATACGTGTCGGCGAGGGTGACAAGGCTTACGAAAAAGTGGTGCGCCTCACCCGCGCCCACCTCGAAGAAGACGCCGGCAAGAGCCTGCACGAAGATTTCCATGGCATGTCGGGCATAGACCTGAACCGCGCCGGCACGCCGCTGCTGGAAATCGTCAGCGAACCGGACATGTCGTCGAGCGCCGAGGCGGTGGCCTATGCGCGCGCGCTGCATGCGCTGGTGCGCTGGGTAGACATCTGCGACGGCAACATGCAGGAAGGCAGCTTCCGCTGCGACGCCAACGTGAGCGTGCGCCGCCCGGGCGAGCCGCTGGGCACCCGCCGCGAAATCAAGAACCTGAACAGCTTCCGCTTCCTGCAGCAGGCGATCGACTACGAGATCAACTGGCAGATCGAACAGATCGAGGACGGCCACAAGATCCAGCAGGCCACTGTGCTGTTCGACCCGGACAGCGGCGAAACCCGCATGATGCGCAGCAAGGAAGACGCGCACGACTACCGCTACTTCCCCGACCCCGACCTGCCGCCGCTCGTAATCGCCGCCGAGTGGGTAGACGAAGTGCGCCGCGCCATGCCCGAACTGCCGGCCGCGCTGGCCGCGCGGCTGCAATCGGACTGCGGCCTGTCCGCCTACGACGCCGCCGGCATCACCGCCAGCCGTGAAACCGCCCAGTACTTCACCGACGCGCTCGCCATCGCCGGCGCCGCGCAGGCCACTCAGTTGGCTAAACCGCTGGCCAACTGGGTCATGGGCGAACTGGCCGCACGGCTGAACCGCGAAGAGCGCGACATCGCGCAAAGCCCGGTCAGCCCGGCCCAGCTCGCCGGCCTCGTTGCCCGCATCGCCGACAACACCATTTCGAACAGCATTGCCAAGAAGGTGTTCGACGCGCTGTGGAACGGCGAAGGCAAGGACGCCGACGCCATCATCGAGGCGCAGGGCCTGAAGCAGGTGACCGACGCCTCGGCCATCGAACCCATCATCGACGAAGTGCTCGCCGCCAACCCGAAATCGGTCGAGGAATACCGCGCCGGCAAGGAAAAGGCCTTCAACGCCCTGGTCGGCCAGGTGATGAAAGCCAGCCGAGGCAAGGCCAGCCCGGCGCAGGTGAATGAACTTCTGAAAAAGAAGCTGGGCGGCTGAGTCAGGTGCAACGGTTTTGCCCTCATCCGCGTCAGCGGGTGAGGGTGGCGCACAGTGCCGGGTGAGGGCCGCAGCGCCTGAACGCCGCAGACCATGGATCACGCCATGGCCGCAAACAGAAGCCCACCCTCACCCCGCCCCTCTCTCACTGATGCGGAAAAGGGAAGCACACCGCGGAAGGGCATCCGCCCGCCTCACCACATCGTCCGTACGCGAAACGCGGCAAGAGCGGCGTCGCGGGTAATCCGCGCCACCCATTCCAGTTCGCGTTCCGCGGCGGCCTGCCGTACCTTAGCGAACCATCCCCAATGCATCCAGCGGCGACCGGACGCCGTGCGCCCCGCGATTCAGCACGTGCGTGTAGATCATGGTCGTACTTACATCCGCATGGCCGAGCAGTTCCTGCACGGTGCGGATGTCGTGGCCGGACTCCAGCAGATGGGTTGCGAAGGAATGGCGCAAGGTATGCACGGTGACCGGCTTCACGATTCGTGCCGTGTGCGCCGCACGACGCAAGGCTCGCTGGATGCGCTGCTCGAAAAGATGGTGACGGCGCACTACGCCTGTCTGCGGATCTATCGATAGCCGTTCCGATGGCCACACCCAGAACCAGCCCCACGACATGGCTGCACGCGGATACTTGCGCTCCAACGCATCCGGCATATGCACCCCTCCGCGGTCCTCGGCCCGATCGCCCTTCCAGATCACCCTCGTCTGCAGCAGACGGGCTGCAAGCACTGCGCTCAAGGCCTGCGGCAACATGACCCGCCGATCCTTCCCGCCCTTACCCTCGCGCACCACGATCTCGCCACGCTCGAAATCAACATCCTTGACGCGCAACCGCAAGGCCTCCATCAGACGCATGCCGGTACCGTAGAGCAGATGCAACACCTCGCCCTCGACCCCCGCCGCCGCATCCAGCACGCGCCGGACTTCCGCCATCGACAACACCACCGGAACGCGCTCGCGCGCCTTTGGCCGCCCAATCTCGTTGAGCCACGGCAACTGAACGCCGAGCACCTCGCGATACAGAAACAGGAGGGCCGACAGAGCCTGGTTATGCGTCGAAGGCGCCACGCTGCGCTCACCGGCCAACCATCGAAGAAACGCCTCGACCTCCTCGACGCCCATTTCCCGCGGATGCCGAAGTCCGTGGAACCGGACGAAGCCGCGTACCCAATGCACATACGCCCGCTCAGTACGCAGGCTGTAATGCCTGTAGCGTATTCTCTCCCTCACCTGATCGAGCAAGCGAGGCGCCTGACCCTGTTCACGCTCCTGTTCGTGTAACACCGCAGCCTCCATACTGTACGTAAACACAGCATAGAGGCCTAAGCGCTGATTTCAATGCCAAATGGGTTGCCCGGTCCACTGGAATATCACGCACGCTTCTGATATATCACGCAGTCATGATGTATACATCACGTTAGGCGTTTTGACCCATGCAGCTTTCCACAGCCCCACATACAGAACTTAAGCGCGCAGGCGAGGCAATCGCGAACATGAGGTCAGCTGCGTCGCTCGACGAGTTCGAAGATCAGTGGAAACTATTTTTGCACCGGATCGAACGCGTATGGAATAAGACAAAAGCGCACTACGGCAAGAGCCCCAAGTTTGGCAATTGGGCTGCACCTATCGAAGAGTTTCGTCGGAAAGATCCTCTTCTTGCTTACCTTTGCAATGCACGGGGCGCTGAAGAGCATACGGTCAATGAGATTACCGAGCGAGAACCTGGCAGTGTTGGAATCGGGCTTGCTGATGGTGTCGGTGTACAGCCTGATGGCTCGATCCTGATCGAACATCTTGAAATCCAAACCAATGAGAGCGGCATTCACGTCCGATCTAAGCAACCCCTGAAGTTCGAATTCAAACCGGCAAGAGCCAGAATGGTGCCAGTTGTGAACCGAGGGAGAACATACGAAGTTCCCACAGCCCACAGTGGCACCCGAATCAATCCAGATGACATTCCGGCTACGGCAGAGACAGCTCTTAACTACTACGCTGAGGTCGTAAGGAAAGCCGAGGAATTCTTTGTCAAATGAAAACAACGCCTAACCCTGCGCTCAACACGGACGCCCTACATGCCGCTTCGCAGCATTACGGTCGCCGGTTAGCTCCACGTTAGGCCGCAAGCATGCAATCCTCAGTTGAAGTCATTACACGCATTAAAGAGGTCATCTCTCACTGGCGCAAACCTGATGAGCTCGCCTCATTTGCGGTTGCACGGCACGGGTTTGGTGATTCAAATGGTGGCTTTGGAGTTACGTATCCAGAAGGCGCCGATGCCAATCAGCCAGAAGCGGAAAAGGATTGTGTTCCTCAGGGATCAGTGGAGATTTATGGTTATTGGGGTCCCCCAGAGGGCTACGAGTTTCGTGTCTCTGAAAAGCTTTATCTCTCCATCCTCGCTAGTCACCTTCAAGCACTTGGTCTATCAGATCAGGCGCGCAGCGTCTCTGTTCTGGCAGATCAATTGCCTAACAATTCGTTCAAGGCGGACGCCTAACGGCGCCGCTTAACTCAAACGTTAGGCCGCATGGCAACCATCCGGTGCTCAAATACGCATGTCCACACTTGAACGGGCCATTGCCATAGCTGCGCAAGCTCACGCCGGGCAGTTCGACAAGGGTGGTCAGCCATACATCCTTCACCCGCTGCGCGTCATGCTTCGAGTCGAAGGCACCAACGAGCAGATCGCCGCCGTGCTTCACGACGTCGTCGAAGACACAATAGTCACTCTGGCGCTTCTGGCAGCAGAAGGCTTTAGCGGCGAGGTACTCGCTGCCCTCGACGCACTCAAGAAGAGGCCCGGCGAGAGCCGTGTCCAAGCGGCCAGGCGAGCAGCCGCTGATCCAATCGCAAGAACGGTGAAGCTGGCTGATAACGCTGAGAACTCCGATCTCTCCCGCATTCCCAACCCGACTCCAAAGGACCTCGAGCGCATCGAGGAGTACAAGCAGGTACGGGCCATTCTTCTGGCGGCGAATGCGGCCTAACCCTTCGCTGGAGCCGACTCGCACCGGCATGGCACTTGGCCCGCTTCCCGGAGTGGTCCATCATCCGTCCAGCGGGCCAAGCGCCACACCGGCGCTCGCGGCTCAGCTCAAACGTTAGCCCGTGCTACGCTCACCCGGGGCGTGAGTTAGAAGGTGAAACGCCGGCCTATTAAGATCAACAAACTTAAAGCCTGGAGACCGGGTTCAATTCCCGGACGCCCTATGCCAACACCTGCCTTATCTTTTTTTCTCAGCAACGTCGGACAGACTGTTCACCACCTCAACACCGCAGTGGTGGCTCTAAGTGGACTGGAGCATGGGGATGTCCGAAAGCCTGATGATCTCGACATCACTTGGAAGCCTGCCGACGTAGTCACCTCAGCGCGAAAATCGCGCCTATTTCTTGTAAAGTCGAGCTTGGTGTTCGTTGCTACTGCGCTAACAGAGTACGTGGACACAGTCGTTAGCTATCCATGCCTCACGCGCCCTTCCAATTGGTCCGAGCTCTCAAACGCTGAGAAACTTGTATCGCTGAATCGCCTTACAGGATCGAGCGAAGACTATTTAGTTCTTGGTCCATCGCTGTTGATTCACTGGAGAAACCGGATTGTTCATCCGAAGTCAAACGCAGCTCTGAGTAGCAGGCAGCGCGACATTCTTTTAAAAGCCTCGCCTGAGATCAAAGCAAATTACAAGAATCTTGATCCGGCAAAGCTGATAACTGACTTTGAGTCGGAAACATTCACGCTAAAGGGCGCATCATCGCTTGTAGCCATGAGCATCAACCTTGCACGCAGAATCGACAAATCTTTCTTTCCCCCAGCGACAGTTGATGATCTCAAAGAATGGATCGAGACCTTTGGTTTTTCCAGCGAGCTCGAGGCTGTCGAAAAGTCTGCTCAAGGTGAGCATGGACTCAAGAAGGGTGAGATGTATTTACGTACGAACTGTAGCTTTCTAGCAAATTCATACGCAGCGTTAAAGCGCACGGGCTAACAATTCATTCAAGCCGACGCCGCTTCGCGGCGCGGCTTAATTCAAGCGTTGAGGCTGTAGAAAAACCCCTCCCCACCCTCACCCGTTTACATGCCGTTGTTATGATTCCGCATCGCCTCTCCGGAGCCCCGCGATGCCGCGATTCAAGACACCCGACTACGGCCTGAAGTTGATCCCGGTCGATTTCGCGCAGCAGGTGCTGCCCGGTACCTTTGAGTTCGCGCTCTGCCACCTGGTCGACAACGAACTCGATCTCTCCGCGCTCCGAGCCCGCTATGCCAACGATGCCGGCGGTGCCCCGGCCTTCGATCCTGCGGTGCTGCTCAAGATCGTGCTGCTCGGATACTCGCGCGGGCTGATCAGCTCCCGCTCCATCGCCAGTGCCTGCCGCACCAACGTGCTCTTCATGGCCGTCTCCGGCGACAGCGCACCGCACTTCACCACCGTCGCGCACTTCATCAGCAGTCTGGGCGATGAAGCGCAGACGCTCTTCACTGAGGTCCTGCTGGTGTGCGACCGCCAGGGGCTGATCGGGCGCGAGCTCTTCGCCATCGATGGCGTGAAACTGCCCTCGAATGCCTCCAAGGCGAAGAGCGGTACGCGTGCCGATTTCGAACGCGAGGCGGTGAAGATGGAAGCGGCCGTGCAGCGCATGATTACCGAGCAGAAGGCGCGCGATGCCGCCGGCTGCGACGACGAGGCCGCCCGCGCGCAGCGCACCCGCGAACGCTTGAGCCACGAAGCAGCAAAGATCCGCGACTGGCTCGCAGGTCACCCGGATGACCGACGGGGCGTCAAGGGCGCGCTGCGCCTCTCCAACCGCACCGACAACGACTCGGCCAAGATGGCCACCGCCAAGGGCGTGGTTCAGGGCTATACCGGCGTAGCAGCCGTCGATGCCGCCCACCAGATCGTGGTCGATGCCCAGGCGCACGGCACCGGGTCGGAACAGGAACTGCTGTTGCCCGTGGTCGACGCAATCCTCACACAGCGAGAACAGCACACGGCGATCTGCGCCGATGCCGGCTATCACTCCGAAAAGAATCTCGCTGGACTGGATAGCCGGAACATCCCCGCCTGGGTCTGCGACAACGGCTACCGGCAACGCGACCCGCGATACGCCGATCAGGCAAAGCACAAAGCGAAACCCGATGCGCTGTGGGACAAGAGCGAGAAGGCGAAGGAAGCGCGCACCGCCAGCAGGACCCGCCGCTACGCCAACACCGACTTCACCGAAGCGCCGGACCGCAGCCACTGCCTCTGCCCGGCGGGCAAGCGCCTCTATCGAAACGGCGGTGAATGCACGATCAACGGCTACGCCGCCACCAAATACACCGGGGCCGCGCGCGACTGCGTACCGTGCGCCCAGCGCACCCGCTGCCTGCGCACGCCGGAGACGACGAAGGTGAGGCAGGTCGCCTTCTTCCGTGGCAAGCGAGGCCACACGGAATCACACACCGAGCGGATGAAGCGGCGCATCGATTCCGCTGAGGGCAAACGGATGATCGCCGCGCGCTTCGCCACCGTCGAACCGGTGTTCGGCAACCTGCGGCACAACAAACGGCTCACCCGATTCACGCTGCGTGGGTGCACAAAAGTGGATGGGCAGTGGAAGCTGTACTGCATGGTGCACAACATCGAAAAGCTCGGGCACCATGGATACGCGAATTAGGTAAGCTTGCGGGCGGAAAAGATACCGCCGCGATGGCGAACAGCACGGCCCAAGGCAACCGGCAGGGGACGAACATGAAACGACGATCGCGGGACTGAAATGAGGATGAACGACTTCGAACCGGCAACGGCCGGAAGCAATCGCTTGCCCCGGAATGGGGTATTTCTACAGCGTCGTTAGGCCTCATTCAGAATCGCGGAAGCGTCGAGGAGACCAAAGTTGTTCAAGTGGTTCAGAAAGCCCAAGCACAGGGCCGAGAAGACTCTTACGGCCGAAGATCACCTCGCACCCGATGCTCCCTTCAACCCAAACAACTTTTCTCCTTGGCATGGCTTTAGGAGTCTAACGCCCGCAGTCCTGGCATCAGTTGCGGACAATGACATCCACAGAGCGATATCGAATCACGTTAGGCTGAAAGAGGCCGATGTCCTTCGGGCGGGCAGGCAACTTTCGCGGCAGGACTTCACCAACGAGGTGCTGCTCCTGCATGCTGTCTGGATTCTCGAAGCAGAGGTCAGGAACGGAGCATTCACGCAGTTCTTTGGCAACCATGACGCCCAGGCTGTCCGAGATGCAATTGCGGGACTAAGGATGATCGGCGCTGAGAGTTCTCTGCGCGTACTTCAAGAGGCAATCGGAGTGTTCAGCCATCACTTCCCATATCTCTTGACAGTAGTCGACGAGTACAGCCTTCCGCGCCCAAGCGAGATTCCAGACTCGGAGACTGTGACACATGACTTTCATGTTCATCAAAGTGACCTTGACGCCTGTCGTGTAAGGTTCATGCGCGCCATGTCAGCCGCACAGCTGGCACCGCAATGAGGCCTAACCCTTCGGTCAACGCGACCCATACCAGCAGGCCTCTTTGGGCGCGAGACACCCAGGCCTATCATGTGTCTCGCGCCCCAAGCGTCCTGCCGGCACGGGCGCGTTACCTCAAACGTTAGAGCGCAAAAGCTATGACAACCACGCTCTCCACGGACAAGAACGGCAAGCCGGTGCATATCGGATCGAAAGTTCGTCTCCTCTGTCTTTCCAGAAACTGGCTCGATGAGCTTCCGAGCGAGGAAAGACAAGACGTTCTCTCAATGATTGGTGAAGTCTTTGTGGTCGAGGAAATCGACGAGTACGGCCATCCGTGGGTAAGAAAGTCATGGCCCAATGAACAAGAAGGTTACTGCCATTCTCACTCAATAGCGCTCGATCCCCACGAAATGGAGCTCGTCGACAATGCGCCCTAACATTCCAGTCAAACCGCGCCTCTCCGGCGCTTGGACGTGCCGCAAGCGGCACGCCATTTATTTTGCACGTTAGCCACCAGATGATTACGCGCCGACAACTATTTATTGTCACTCTTACGCCTCTCCTTACTACGGGGTGTATTACTCGGCAGATGCTGGAAAATGACAGGTTATATTACAAAGAACAGGTAAGTGATCTGTTGCTTGCGCAAGATGGATTGTGGGTAGCCGTTGTCGGAGAGAAATACCACTACGTGTTCGATGCGCCACCAGGACTTGCAGAAGTACTGAGAAGCAACATTCGCGACAAACTTACAGCAAGTTTCGGGGAGTTTTCCGTTTCCGACGACTTGGGCATATCTGGAAAATTTTGGATTGATGCTTTAGCCAAAAAATCAGAGCAAGAACAGCTTCTGTCGAAGCTTGGCTTTCATGGGCCGAGCTTCCGCAGGGAGTTCCAGTTAAAGGGGAGGCGATACTCTGCCGACGGCTTTGCAAGAGGCGTTGAAATAAAGTTAAACAAACCATATGTGGTGGCCATCTCGGAGCCTAAGAGTGCTTTGAATCGCGCATCGCGGATGGCCGCCACCCCGATCACTGCTACTGTCGACGGCGTTCTTATCCTGTTCGGATTTCCGCTACTATTGATAGCGTGCTCAGGAAAAAATGC
>VFQN01000414.1_pt1 | contig 82889 bp, 69 predicted proteins | sample 3512371 | NCBI WGS metagenome assembly VFQN01 (sample SAMN10412370, study PRJNA504923) | tailings metagenome | isolation source: Replicate 2 from Balatoc abandoned mine | place: Philippines: Itogon, Benguet | collected 2017-08-28
CCATGATGCTTCTCCCAGGTTCTATTGCGCCGGCTGCCGGGTTTTGCGCTTCGGGCGCTCCGGCACCGTCTTCGAGACACCGTGCTCGTGGCTGGCGCGCAGAACGAGCTCCGCGCCAACGAGGATCTTGACCGGCGGCTGAGGCTCGGCGGCGGCGATGAGGTCATCGAGCACGGTGACGGCGAGATAGCCGATCTTGCGCTTCGACACGTCGATCGTCGTCAACCCCGGTTCCATCGTCGCGCTCTGCGGCAGGTTGTCGAAGCCGATGATCGAGACGTCTTGCGGAATCGAAATGCCATGTTCGCGAAGTGCGCGGATGAAGCCGTAGGCGATGATGTCGTTCGTGCAGAAATAACATTCCGCAAGATCGAGCCCGGCCGACAGCAGCGCGCGCGTATCGAGATAGGCGCCGTCATAGGTCGATTCCACCGAGAGGATGTCAGCCCCGTTCACCGGCAGGCCCAGCCGCTCCATGTTCTTGAAGAACGCTTCGCGGCGCAGGCGGAAGTTGGTCGTGTCGACATGAGAAGCGACAAAGCCGATACGCTGGAACCCCTGCATGCGGAAACGCGAGACCACCTTGTAGACCGCATCCTCGTTGTTCATATCGACGAAATTCGCTTCGAGCACGTCATAGAACGTATCGATGAAGACGGTCGGGAAACCCAGGCCCTGGATAAGCCTGATATCGGCTTCCGTCAGCTCCGTACCGAGCGCGATGACGCCTGATATCGGCGCGCCGGCCAGCGATTCCGCCACCGTGCTGATCGGCTGGCCCTCGAAGCTCACGACCTCCAGCGTGTAGTTGCGCCGTGTCGCCTCGGCGGACATGCCGTCGATATAGTCGGAGATGAAGACGCTATGGTCGCGGTTGACGGTATGGCCATGCTTGGCGATCTTCAGGAAACGCAGTGTTTCGCCGGGCTCCGCGCTGCTTCGCGTTGCCCGGGGTACGTAGTTGAGGTTTGCCACCGCCTCCAGCACCCGCGCCCGCGTCACGCCGGAAATCTCTCCCTTGCCGTTCAACACGAGCGAAACCGTCGCGGGCGATACGCCTGCCGTCTCGGCAATATCCCTGATGGTCGGTTTTCCCGGTTTCTTCATGCGGAGATGCGGGCCTTTTCATGCTGCGACTGCGAACAAGTTTACTAAACGATTTAGATGAACTTTGCGAGACCTAGGGCAAATCGACCCCATTCGCAACCAATTTTCCACTCCGACGGGGCTTGTCAGGCCAAAAGTCCTTTGCTAGCGTTTTAGTGAAGCTAGACTTTATTTAGTAAACAAATGGGAGGAAATCATGCAAAAAACCGGCAGACAGCTGGCGATGCTTGCTGTGATAAACGGCCTTTTGCTGGTGGCGGGCGCCCTGATTTCCGGCGGCTCGTTCCTTTCCCTTTTCAATCTCCAGTCCATGGCGAGCCAGGTTCCGGAAATCGGTCTCCTGGCCATCGGCGTGATGCTCGCCATGTGCGCCGGCAATGGCGGTATCGATCTTTCGGGCATTGCGCTCGCTAACCTTTCCGGCGTCCTGTCGGCCGTCATCGTCTCGTCGTTTATCTCGGCGGCGGAAAGCGGAACGGCCTTCAGTCTCGCCTTCATCCTGGGCGCCCTCCTCGTCGGCCTTGCCGGCGGCATCATCAACGGTGTCCTCATCTCTCGGCTGAACATCACGCCCATCCTCTGCACACTCGGGACGCAGATGGCCTTCATGGGGCTCGCCGTGGTCGTCTCCGGCGGCAAGGCCGTGACGGTCGGCAGCCCAGCGCTGCTGTCGGGCATCGGCAACGACATGATCGCCGGGGTTCCGATCAGCTTCCTCGTCTTCGTTCTGGTCGCGGCCGCTGTCGCCGCATTGCTGAAGTTCACGCCCTATGGCCTGTGGCTGATGCTGATGGGCACCAATCCCAAGGCCGCCGTCTATGCAGGCTTTCCCAGAAACGGCGTGATCGTCGCCACCTACGCGATATCCGGCCTGCTGTCGGGCCTTGTCGGCATCATCATCGCGGCACGCAACGTCAATGTGAAGTTCGACTACGGCAGCTCGTACCTGCTCATCGCCATCCTCATTGCCGTGATGGCCGGGGTGAAGCCGGAGGGCGGCTATGGGCGCGTCGTCTGCGTCGTCCTCAGCGCCATCGCCCTGCAGCTCATGTCGAGCCTGCTCAATTTCAGCGGCCTTTCCAATTTCGTGCGTGATTTCGCCTGGGGGCTGCTGTTGCTCACCTTCCTGGCCGTCGGCCGCTACGACATCGCTGGCTTCCTGTCCCCGGGACGCCGCTCGCCAACCCCTTCGGTGCCTGTCCCTCAAACGCCGAAGTGAAACAGGAGGGAAAATTCGTGGAGGAAAACATGAAATCGTTTTCGAAGAAGGTACTGGCTGGAACGACAGTTGCGGCCGTTGCGCTTGCCGGCTCGATCGGCACGCTGGTCGCACAGGAAAAGCCGGTCATCGCCACCGTGGTCAAGATCAGCGGCATTCCGTGGTTCGACCGCATGAACACCGGCGTCGTGGCTTATCAGGAAGCCAATCCGGACGTCGTTGCAAGCCAGAGTGGCCCGGCAACAGCGGACTCGGCCCAGCAACTGCAGATCGTCAACGACCTCGTTGCCAAGGGCGTCAACGCCCTTGCCGTCGTGCCGATGGACCCGGCCGTTCTGGAAGGCACCTTCCAGCGCGCCATGGAGCGCGGCATCGTCGTCGTCACCCATGAAGCCGATAACCAGGTGAACACCCATGCCGACGTCGAGGCCTTCGACAATGCAGACTATGGCTCGGCCCTGAACGAACGCCTCGCCGAATGCATGGGCAAGGAAGGCAAGTGGACGACCTTCGTCGGCTCGCTCGGTAGCCGCACGCACATGCAGTGGGTCGGCGCCGGTGAGGAGAACGCCAAGAAACATGCCGGCATGGAACTCGTCGATCCGAACAACGAATCCTTCGACGATGCCAACGGCACCTATGAGAAAGCCAAGGAAATCCTGCGCAAGCACCCCGACATCAAGGGCTTCCAGACCTCGGCGGGCAACGACGTGCTCGGTGTCGGCCGCGCTATCGACGAAGCGGGTCTGAGCGGCAAGGTCTGCCTCGTCGGCACCGGCCTGCCGAACCCCTCGGCCGACCTGCTGGAATCCGGTGCCATCACGGCGATTGGCTTCTGGGACCCGCAGAAGGCCGGCATGGCGATGAACGCCGTCGCACGCCTGCTGCTGGAGAAGAAGGAAGTCACCGACGGCATGGACCTCGGCGTCGAAGGTTACAACAAGGTCTCGGTCAAGCAGGGCCCGGGCAAGGGCCTGCTGATCCTCGGCAACGGCATGGTCCTCGCCGACAAGGCGACCTACAAGGAACACCTGTTCTAATCGACAAACCGTCAGCCGGCCGGAAGGTTCCCCTTCCGGCCGGGATCGCCCGGCGTGGCAAAACGCCGGTCAGCATGAGGACAATTTCCGTGGCGGCACAAGCACAAACAGCGCAGCAACCGGCAGCGCTCCTTGAACTCAGGAACATCCAGAAGTGGTTCGGCGGCGTCCATGCCCTGCGCGGCATCGATCTGACGCTCCATCCGGGCGAGGCCTACCACCTTCTTGGCGAGAACGGGTGCGGCAAGAGCACCGTCATCAAGATCATGTCGGGTGCGCATGCCCCGACGTCAGGCGAGATCGTGCTGGGTGGCGAGACCTTTGCGTCGCTGACACCGATCCAGTCGCTCGCCGCCGGCATCGAGACCGTCTACCAGGATCTGTCGCTGCTGCCCAATCTGACGGTCGCCGAGAACGTCGCGATGAACGAGCAGCTGGTGAACGCCAGCGGCCGTCTTGCACGTCTCTTCGATCGCAAGCGGTTGAAGGAAACCGCGGAGCGGGCGCTGGCCGCCGTAGGCCTGCCGAGCGACCGGACCTTCCTCAACACAATCGTTTCCGACCTGCCGCTCGCCTCCCGCCAACTTGTCGCGATCGCCCGGGCCATAGCGACCCGCGCCAAACTCGTCATCATGGACGAGCCGACCACGTCACTGACACGCCGGGAAGTGGACAATCTCATCCAGGTCGTCGAGCGCCTGCGTTCTGAAAACGTCGCCGTACTCTTCGTCACGCACAAGCTGGACGAATGCTATCGCATCGGCGGCCACGCCGTCGTTTTCCGGGATGGCCAGTGCGTCGCTCAGGGGCCTATCGAAACCTACAGCAAGAAGGAACTCGCCGAACTGATGACCGGTCGTTCCATCGATGCCCAGCGCTACCGCACGGGCAAACTGTCAGACAAGGAGCTGCTCAAAGTGGAGCGGCTCGTTGTCGATGGCGTGCGGGAGATGAGCTTCTCCCTGAAAAAGGGCGAAATCCTCGGCATCACGGGTCTTGCCGATTCCGGCCGCAACGAGCTTGCCCTGGCCCTGACCGGCGTTGCCCCTGCCACGGGCGGCACAGTGACACTCGATGGCAAGGTCGTTTCCGTCCGCTCGCCTGCGGAAGCCATCGCGCATGGTATCGGCTATGTCCCGGAGGACCGGCTTGCCGAAGGTCTCTTCCTGGACAAGTCGATCTTCGAGAACGAAATCGCCCTCATCGTTTCGCGCCTTGCCAATTCGCTTGGCGTTGTCGACCGGGAAGAAGGACGCGGGATCGCCGCCCGTCTTTCCGAGGAGATGCGGCTCAACACGAAAAATCTCGACCTGCCTGTCGGGGCGCTCTCGGGCGGCAATCAGCAGCGCGTGCTGATCGGCCGGTGGCTGAGCATCGCACCGAAACTGCTGGTGCTGCACGGGCCCACGGTCGGCGTCGATGTCGGCTCCAAGGACACGATCTATCGCGTCATACAGGCCCTTGCCGAAGCGGGCATGGGGCTCGTCATCGTCAGCGACGACCTGCCCGAACTCCTTCAGAACGCCGACCGCATCCTCGTCATGAACAGCGGCCGGGTGGTCGCGGAAATGGGCGCCGGAGAGGCAACCGAAGACCAGCTCTACAAAGCAATGCTGGCGACCACGACGGAGACCATGCAATGAGTGCCTCACGAACCGATGAACTCCACGGCACCGCCGGCCCGTCGCGTTCCTTCAGCTTCAGCGAACTCGTGCGCCGCCGACCGGAAACCATCACGTTCCTGCTTCTGGTGGCGATCTGTGTCGGCGTCACCATCGCCAACCCGGCCTTCCTGCAACCCTCGACGCTTATCGACATCGGCCGCGCCAGCGTGGTCATGGGGCTTTTCGCGCTCGGCGTCTTCATCATCCTGGCGGCAGGCGGCATCGACGTGTCCTTCACGGCGATCGCGGCCTTCACCATGTATTCGATGACCGTGCTGGTGCAGACCTATCTGCCGAACCTGCCCATCGCCCTCATCATTCTCATGGCAACGGTCGGCGGCGCGGCGCTCGGCATTGTCAACGGACTGCTCGTTCATCACCTGAAGGTGCCATCGCTGATCGTCACCATCGGCACACAGTATCTCTTCCGCGGCTTCCTGCTCTCCTTCATCGGTACGGTCTGGATCATGTCGCTGCCGCCGCAGATGGGCAGCTTCGGGCGCATGCCGCTCCTGCAGCTCGAATCCGCCAATGGCGCATTGATCACGCTGCCGTTCTACTTCCTCGTCCTGCCCATTGCCGCCTTCGTGACCTGGTGGATCCTCAACCGTACCCTGATGGGCCGCGCCATCTTCGCCGTCGGCGGCAATGCCGACATCGCAAGCCGCCTCGGGTACAACCTGCGCACCGTGCATGTTTTCCTGTTCGGCTATGCGGGCGCGCTCGCGGGCCTTGCCGGCATCATCCATGTCTGCGCCAACCGGCAGGCAAATCCCTTCGATCTCGTTGGCACCGAGATCAACGTCATCGCGGCCGTCGTACTCGGCGGCGCGCGCATCACCGGCGGCACCGGCACGGTCCTCGGCACCCTACTCGGCGTGCTCCTGATCGTTGTCATCAACAGCGTGCTCGTCATGGTCGGCATTCCCAGCACCTGGCAGCGGCTCGTCGTCGGCAGCTTCATCCTGCTGGCCGCCGCCTTCTTCGTCACGCGCCAGCGCAAGAAATAATCCCCAATTCCCGGAGCAAGAGCATGAAGAAGTTTCTGAACGACCCCGTCAATTTCGTCGACGAGATGCTGGAAGGCATCTACAAGGCGCATCCCGCCGTCACCTATACGGCCAACGACCTGCGCTGCCTGGTCAGCGCAAGAACCAAACCCGGCAAGGTCGGCATCGCGACCGGCGGTGGCTCGGGCCACCTGCCGACCTTCCTCGGCTTCGTTGGCGAGGGCATGCTCGACGGAGCGGCGGTTGGCGGCGTCTTCCAGTCGCCCAGCGCCGAGCAGATGTACCAGGTAACGAAGCATATCGATCAAGGTGCCGGCGTCCTCTACATCTACGGCAACTACACCGGTGACATCATCAATTTCGACATGGCTGCCGAACTTGCCGATCTTGACGGTATCGTGGTCAAGCAGGTCGTCGGCAATGACGACGTCGCCTCCTCGGTGGTCGGGGAGGAACACAAGCGCCGTGGCGTCGCCGGCATCTTCTTCATCTACAAGACCGCCGGTGCAGCGGCCGCCGAAGGCCTCCCGCTCGATGAGGTCGCGCGCCTTGCCGACAAGGCACGGCTGCATACCCGCACCATGGGCGTCGCACTCTCCAGCTGCGTCGTTCCGGAAATCGGCCACGCCACGTTCTCCATAGGTGAAGACGAGATGGAAATCGGCATGGGCATCCATGGCGAACCCGGCATCAGCCGCAAGACGCTGGCGCCGGCCGATGCGGTCGTCGACGAGATGATGGAGCGCATCTTCGCGGAAACGGACTACAAGTCCGGCGACAACGTCGCCGTGCTTGTCAACGGCCTCGGCGGCACGCCGCTGGAGGAGCTCTACATCCTCTTCCGCCGCGTCGCGCAGCTTCTGGAAGCGCGCGGCGTTACCGCGAAACATGTCTGGATCGGCGAATTCGCCACTTCGATGGAGATGGCCGGCGCGTCGATCTCGATCCTGCATCTCGACGACGAGCTCGACCGCCTTGTCGCCGCTCCGGCCAACACGCCGTTCTTCCAGCACATTGCAGGGTGAAACGATGACGATCGAGACATTGAATGCCGCAGGCCTGATCGACCTTTTCAAGAGCTGGAAGGATCTCTTTTCCGAACAGCGTGAATTCCTCATCGCGCTCGACGGCAAGGTAGGCGACAGCGACCTCGGCATCACCATGAGCAAATCCTTCGCCGCCGCTGCCGATGCATTGGAGGCAGAGGGCGAAGCGGCAGGTATCGCCAAGCTCCTGCGTACAGCCGGGGCAACAATGGCCCGCACCGCTCCCTCCACCATGGGTACGTTGACGGCGACCGGATTCCTGCGGGCCAGCAAGGCCGTTGAGGGCAAGGATGTGCTGGAAACGGCGGACATGGCCGCCTTCTGGCGCGCCTATCGCGATGGCGTTGCCGAACGCGGCAAGGCGAAGGTCGGCGACAAGACCTTGCTTGACGTGCTCGACCCGATTGCGGTGACACTGGAAGCACAGGCCGTTGCCGGCGCTTCGCTTGCCGATGCGCTCAACGCCGCGGCAGACGCCGCCGAGCAGGCGCTCGAAGCCACCAAGTCCCTGCTTGCCCAGCATGGCAAGGCCGCGGCCTTCCAGGAAAAGACCATCGGCCTGCAGGATGCGGGCGCGACAGTGGGGGCTTTCCTCATCCGCCGCATGGCGGACTTCGTGGCAAGCCGGTAGAGACTGCTTCCGGCGAGCCGCAGCGCATGTGCCTCGCCGGCTCGTCGCTCCGACCGGATGTCGGTGCCCCAACGCCAAACGCACCACCGGCGGGACAAGCCGCCGGCGGCGTATCCGGGGGAGGTATCAGTTGAGGGGGATGGCGTTGCCGTCCTTGCTTGTCTGGTAGACGACCGAGAGATCGTCATATTTCAGCCGGATGGCCTCGGCGCGTTCCTTGAACTGCGACCGCTGCGGCTCGGGAAGACGGTCGATCAGTGCGTGGATCGACTGTCCCTTCCAGAAGGCATTCGTTCTGTTGTAGCCGCCGGCGTCGAGCGTGAAGACCTCCTTCAGGATCTTCAGGTCGTGCGGGATGGAGAACGCGTCGCGGGAATCCTCGTGACTGAAGAAGTAGAAGAAATTGTCGAACCCGGCCCAGGTGATCGCCGACAGACACATCGAGCAAGGCTCGTGCGTCGACAGGAAGATGAGGTCCTTGGAGTCCGGCCGATCGCATTGCGGCATCTCGTAGAACCGCTTCAGGGTGTGGACCTCCCCGTGCCACAGCGGATTTTCCGTCTCGTTGTTGGTCTCGACGAGCACCGTGGACAGGTCCGACTTGCGCAGCAGCGCCGCGCCGAAGACCTTGTTGCCGGCAGCAACGCCGGCCTCCGTGGTGGGGATGATGCCGTCCTCCATCGTGCCGAACAGGGCATCGAGCAGGCTTCGGGTTTCGGTTTCTTCTGACATTGTGTCTCCGTTGGTGTCGTGGGAAAAGGTGGTCCGGATCAGGGACAGGGCACGATCCGGAGCAAGGGGGTGTCGGGCGCCCTCAGTGCGCAGCCTCCGGGATCATCGGGATCTCGACGCCCTTGGCGTCATAGAGCTTGCCATTGAGGAAGTAGTCGCCGTCATGAAGTCGGGCGATATCGGTGTAGCGGATCGTTCGCTCGGTGGCCGCCACGAAGACGGACTGCTGGTCCGAATTGCCGGCCTTGACATGGTTGAACAGCAGGTTGAGGACGATCGCCATCAGGGCAGCGGAACTGATGCCCGAATGGAAGATCGTCGCGACCCAGGCCGGAAAGTGCTCGTAGAAGCCGGGCGAGGCGATGGGGATCATGCCGAAGCCGATCGAGGTCGCGACAATCACCAGGTTCATGTTGTTCTGGTAGTCGACCTTGGAGAGGGTTCGGATGCCGCTGGCCGCGACCGTGCCGAACAACACGATGCCGGCGCCACCGAGAACCGAACTCGGCACTGCCGCCACGACACGCCCCATGACCGGCAGCAAGCCGAGGATCACGAGGAAAAGGCCTCCGGTCGCCACCACATAGCGGCTCTTGACGCCGGTGACGGCGACAAGCCCGACATTTTGCGCAAAGGCGCTTTGCGTGAACGAGCCGAAGATCGGTGCGAGAATGCTCGACAGCATATCGGCGCGCAGGCCATCGCCCAGACGGCGCGAATCCACCTTCGTCTCGACGATCTCGCCTACGGCGAGAATATCGGCCGATGTCTCCACCAGCGTGACGATGATGACGATAAGCATGGAGATGATGGCGGCGATCTCGAAGGTCGGGTAGCCGAAGTGGAAGATGGTCGGCAGCGCGAAGAAGGGACCGTTCGACACCTGCGAGAAATCGGTCATGCCGACGGCATAGGCAATGCCTGTCCCGATCACAAGCGCGAGCAGGATGGACAGCCGCGAGATCGAAGCGCTGCCGACCTTGCTGAGCAGGAGAACGATGGCCAGTGTCACAGCGGCGAGCTGGATGTTGGCCGGGCTACCGAAATCAGGCGAGCTGCTGTTGCCGCCCATGGCCCAGAAGGCGGCGACCGGCATCAGCGTCAACCCGATCGTGGTGATGACGATGCCCGTGACGAGCGGCGGGAAAAAGCGGGTGATGCGCGAGAAGACCGGCGTGATCAGCAACCCGATCAGCGAAGCGGCGATAACGGCGCCCAGGATGGACGGAATGCCGCCATTGCCCGATATCGCCACCATCGTCGCAACGCCGGAGAACGAAACACCCTGCACCAGCGGCAGGCGGCTGCCGAAGAATGGCAGTCCGAGGGTCTGCAGGATGGTGGCAAGGCCGCCGGCAAACAGCGATGCCGTGACCAGCAGGCCGACATCGCTCGGGCTCAGTCCCGCGGCCTGGCCGACGATCAGCGGTACGGCGACGATACCGCCATACATCGTCAGGACATGTTGAAGCCCATAGGCGATGTTGGCGCCGACGCTTAGTTTTTCGTCTTCCGGGCGTGCGACGGTTGCACTTTCTTCGTCTGCATGTGCCAAGGTAAACTCCTCCCTACCTTTGCTTGCGTTGAATTCTGCGGTTTGCCCCGTTTCAGTCGATTGCTTCGGCATGGCGCCGGGGCGCTGGCGCATACCGGAACCTCACCTCTCGCCGGCGCTCCCTGCCGGTTGCAGTACTGGCGCACGCGAAAAACCCGATGGCACATTGCCAAGCAGGCGCTGAGCGGACGGCAACAAGGGCGCCGAAGCGCGGCCCAAACAACAGTCATCTGGAAAGAGAGTATTTCTCTGCATGCCCCACCAGTTTCCACAGTTGGACCGGTCGGTTGACCGGTTTCGCCAGGACCCTGTTCCAGGAGGTGCGAGCTCCGGATCGTCATCAACTTGCGTTGAGCGGGGCATTTCATGTGAGGCCTAAACCTGCACTGTTACAAATCCTGCATTCTTTTAGCCGAGCCTGTCAAGCGCCAGCGCTGATCACCGAGGACGCAAACGAGCGCCCCCTATCGGCAGGACGCAGCGGCATGCCCGGCAATGTCTAGCCAAATCAGGGTGTCCCAGCCTTGAGGACGCACTCAATCCGGTCGCATCTTTGCAGAAATGGCAAAAGACCTTCAGGGAAACGGACCGGCAACGCGCGGTCGACATTGCCAGAGAGGGGCGTCGCGGAGCGCTGATGCAGGTCGCGGATTTCGGATCTGATTGCGATGCCAGGACTATCTTGGCCGGCAGCCCGTTGCGCACATGAATGGGGCTACCCGCAGGAGTCCCGTTGCTCTAGAACACCATCACGACGAGGATGGTACCGGAGGTTTGCCGTGAGCCAGAACAACAAGACCATCACCACCTGGTATGTCGATCCGGACGCCGAGGACCGGATGTCGGATGGTCATGCGCCCATCTGGCGGCACCTGATCGATCTCATCTCCGAGCGCGACCTCAGCCAGAAAAGCGTGCTCGATTTCGGCTGCAACCAGGGCGGCCTGTTGCGGCACCTCTATGCCATCAGGCCCTTCCGCAAGGCGCTCGGCATCGATATCGCCGAGCAGTCGATCGCCAAGGCCGAGGCATTCAAGGGCAATATTCCCGTCCAGCACGCTGTCGGCGGAACGCTGGACGGCTGGGGCGAGGAGTTCGATCTCGCGATCAGCCATGAGGTGATCTATCTCGTTTCCGACATCGACGCCCATGCCGCCGATATTTTCAAGGCCCTGAAGCCGGGGGGCGTCTACTACGCCGTCACGGGCTGCCATACCGACAATCCGCTCTGGCCGAAGTGGCGCGATCTCGTCGCCCAACGTACCAACACGGTCGTGCAGGACCGGTCGATCACCGACTATGCCAGGGCGTTTTCCAAAGCCGGTTTCACGGTCTCCGGCCGCAAGCTGGAATACGATGGCTTCATCCCGTTCTTCGAAGACGGCTGGACGCCCGACTTCGCCGACGCGCTCGACTACTACACGCAGACCAAAATCGTCTTCCGGCTGGTCAAGACCCCAGCCGGTGCAGCGTCGTAAGCTCGACATCGAAATGGGGCGGCTTGTCGGGCGCGACCTCGACGAACCGCCCTTTCACCCGGAAGGTCCGTTCAATCAGGCCGCTTCCGGCGAGCGCCCGCGGCGCGCCGTCGAAACGAAGCTCGCCCTTTTCCAGAAGAGAGATGCGGTCGCTGACGGCGATCGCCTGATTGATGTCGTGGATCGCCATCAGGATCGTCACGCCGCGCTCGCGGCTGAGGCGGTGCACGAGGTCGAGCACCTCCACCTGGTAGCCGATGTCGAGGAAGGATGTCGGTTCGTCGAGAAGCAGGATGCCCGCCTCCTGCGCCAGCGCCGCCGAAATCCAGGCGCGCTGGCGCTCGCCGCCGGAAAGCTCCTGTAGCGTCCGGTCGGCGAAGCGCGTGAGGCCCGTGCTTTCAAGCGCCCATTCGATCGCCGCCTCGTCCTTCCGGTCATAGGAGCGGAACAGGCCGACATGGGGAAAACGGCCTTGCCGGACAAGCTGGGCGATCGTCATCTCGTCGGGCGCTGCCGGCTGCTGCGGCAGGAAGGCGAGTTTTTTCGCGATCGCGCGCCGCGACATCGCGGCGACGGCGGTGCCTTCGATCTGGGCTTTGCCGCCTGATGGTGTGATGAGACCGGCCAGCACCTGGAGCGCCGTGCTCTTACCCGAACCGTTCGGGCCGATGAGGGCGCGGATTTCGCCCTTTTCCATCGACAGCGAGAAGTCGGTCAACGCCTTGCGGCGACCGTAGAGGACCGACAGGTGTGAAGCGGTGAGCGGCATGGGCGATCTCACGGAACCTTGCGCAGAAGCGCAAGCAGGACAGGAACGCCCATGAGGGCGGTGACGACGCCGATCGGCACTTCCTCCGGCCCGCCGGCCAGCCGGCCGATCAGGTCGCCCAGCGTGACGATGACGGCGCCGAGCACGACGGTGAGCGGAAGGACCAGCGGAAAATGCCGTCCGGCGAGGAAGCGCGCCAGATGCGGGACGATGAGGCCGACGAAGACGACCGGCCCGACGGCGCCGACGGCGCTGGATGCCAGCGCACAGGAGACAAGCAGGACCAGCGAGAACTGTGCCTTGTAGGGAAGGCCGAAGGAGCGAGCGACAGTCGCATCGAACCGCAGCAGGATCAGCGGGCGGTAGATCAGCGGCAGCATTGCAAGGCCCGCAATCGTGAACGGCAACAGGAAGAGCGCATGGTCCCAGGTTCGTGCATAAAGGCTGCCGGAGAGCCATTCGAGAATGATCTCGATGCGGGCCGACCCCCAGCCCGCGATGAGCCCGATGGCTATGGCGTGCAGCACCGCGCCGATGGCGATGCCGCAGAGCGTGATCCGGAGCGGACTGAGATCGAGGCGGAAGGCGAGCAGGTAGATGATACCGCCGGCGATCATACCGCCCATCATGCCGGCGGGCGGGAGCCAGGCGATCGGGAGCTCGTTGACGGAGTAAGAGTCGGGATTGGCGAGATAGACCGTAAAGAGAAGGAAGAGCGTCACGGTCAGCGTCGCGCCCTGCGAGACGCCCATCAGCGAGGGATCGGCAAGCGGATTGCGGGTGATGGTCTGGAGAAGCAGGCCGGCGAGCGCGAACTGCATGCCGGCCAAAATGCCGGTCACGATGCGCGGCAGCCGGATATCGAGGATGATCGAGCGTGCCTCCGGCGAACCGCTTCCAGTCAGCGCCGACAGGACATCACAGACGGGCAGGTCGACGATGCCGAGGAAGATGGCGGCGACGAACGACAGGAGGACGAGCGCAAGCGCAGCAGGCAGGATCCAGCGCTTCGGCCGACCGATCGTCGGGGCGCCCAGGCTCATGCGCCCTCTCCCTTGAAATCGAGCCGGCCGCGCTGGATGAGATAGACGAAAAGCGGCCCGCCGATGAGCGCGGTGACGATGCCGACCGGCAATTCCTTGGGAATGGCGACGGTGCGCGCGACAAGGTCTGCCGCAGTCACGATCAGCGCCCCGATGGCGGCCGTAAGGCCGATCTCCCAGGCCATGCCGCGCGGGCGCAGCAACTTCGCGATATGCGGCGCGGCAAGACCGACGAAGGCGACAGGCCCGGCGACGGGCGCAACCCCCGCCACCGGGCAGATGCCGAGCAGGAGGAGGACCGGCTTCCAGAGCGTGAGCTGTACCCCCATCGCCGCGGCGGAATGGTCGCTGAGCGCGAACATGGCGATCACCCGATGAAGGAAGAAGGCGCCCGACACCCCGACCAGCACCCAGGGCAACATCTGGACGAGATGCCCCCAGGTCCGCCCGGCAAAGCCCCCGGCCAGCCAGAACAGCAGCGCCGTCGATTGCGGCCCGGCGAAAAGCAGCACGTAGATGGTGATCGCACCGAGGAAGAGCGAGACGCTGACGCCGCCGAGGGCCAGATGCAGCGGATGGCTGTTGCCGCCGCGCGCCACCCAGAACGTCACCGATGCGGCGGCAAGTCCGCCGGCGAGTCCGACGAGCGGATAGTAGTGCCCGGAAACCCAGGGCAGGAAGACGAAACATGTGACGATCGGCGCGATCGCCCCGGCGGTGACGCCGGTTATGCCGGGATCGGCGAGCGGGTTTCGGGTCAGCGCCTGAAGAAGATAGCCCGACACGGCAAGCCCCGCACCGGCCGTCGCGGCGGCGAGGCTGCGCGGCAGCCGGAGCGTCCAGACGAGGATCGACTCGATCTTGCCGTCGGGGCTGAAAAGCGCCTGCAGGACCGCGCCGGCGGAAAGCGTGCGCGCGCCGGGCATCAAGCCGACAGCGATGACGAGAAGGGTCGCGACGAAGATGCAACCGATGGCTATCGAGGATTTGCGTGCGTCCATCGCCGTCGCGGTCAGTCGCTTACTTCTGGAGTTCGGCCGGGATGATCTTGGCCGCTTCCGCCTTCACGTCAACCTTGGGAAAAACATCCGGATAGAGGTAGTGTGCGGCTTCGCGCAGCACGATCTCGCGGGCGATAGGGCCGTTGGTCTCCACCCATTGGTCGCCGACATAAAAGACGCGGTTGTTCTTGACCGCCGTGAGCTCCTGCCAGATCGGATTGTTCTCGTGCGGGCGATCCGGACCGTAATCATAGATGAAGAGGACTTCCGGATCTTTTTCCAGCATGGTCTCCAGGCTGAGATCCACGCCGAATTCGCCGCCCGGCGTCATGGCGCCGGCAATGTTCTCGCCGCCGATGGCATTCAGGATCGAGGCAGACGTGTTCTCGTCATGGAAGGCGAACGGCGCTTCCCCGCCCCACATGATGGCGTAGCGGGGATGGCTGTCCTTCGGCGCCTTGGCCGCGACCTCGGCAAGATGCGCGCGGAATTCCTTGTTCAACTCGACGCCGCGCTCAGGCTTGCCGAGGATTTTCGCCAGCGCCTCGATTTCCTTGTCGCTGCCGTCGAGCAGTTCCATGTTCCAGGCGACATAGGGCGCGATCTTCTCGAGCTGCGGCGCATTGCCGACGGTGTAGCGGCGGATCGCGACGATGAGATCCGGCTTTGCTTCCGAGAGAAGTTCGAGGTTCGGCTTGGCACGCTGACCGACCTGCACCATGTCCCTGGTGAGGCCGAGCAGGAACTCCGGCGGGCGGTCCGCAACCATATAGGTGCTCGCCACCGGCTTGATGCCGAGCGCCAGCGCCACGTCATCGGCGAAGAACGAGATGGAGGCGACGCGTTTCGGATGGGCAGGAACCGTCACCTCGACGCCGCGGTCGTCAGTGACTTTCTGCGTGGCGTCTTCTGCAAGCGCAGAGCTCATGCCCGCAACGACGCAGGCGGCAAACACGCCGGACAGAAGGGCACGCCTGCTCGGCAAGGCAAAACTGGAAAACATTGTTCTCTCCCTCAAGGTGATCCGTGATGACAGTGGCGGACGGCTGACAGCATGAACGGTTGCACAGAATGCATGCTGCGCTCTTGAGGAAAGCCCTGTTCGCATCGATCGCACGGATGACGGACGTCGGTCTTCAAGGCAGGCTTCCCCGATCATTCTTGTCGTTCTGGCAGAATGTGGATAGATATGGTCAAGTTATTTGCAAGCGAAAGATTCTCACGCCGGCATGAGAAATCCTCAAACCGTCCGCGCCAAACTGCCGCCACTGGCAACACTGCCGGCCTTTTCCATCGCCGCGCGCACCGGCAGCCTGACGCTGGCAGCGCGCGAGCTGCACCTGACACCCGGCGCGATCAGCCGGCAGATCAAGTCGCTGGAGGAGGCCCTCGGCGTCCAGCTCTTCCATCGCGGGCACAATGCGATTTCGCTCACCGATGCCGGCCGACAATACCTGATCCACGTGAATGCAGCGCTCGCCACGCTGGAGAACGGCACGCGCGCCGTTCTGCCGGATCGCATACGCCTGGTGATCCAGGCACCGATCACCCTGGCACGGCGCTGGCTCATTCCAAGGCTCGGCGCCTATCTTCAGGAAAATCCCAGCGTCGACCTCAACATCCAGTCACTCGCGCTTGGCGCCAGCGACGTTCCCGATGTCACGGTCAGCTACAAGCGCGGCTCAGACGAGTCGCGCTTTCCCAGCGCCTTCCTGCTCGATCGAACGGTCGCCGTCTGCTCGCCCCTGCTGATCGGCAGCCTGGCGAAGACGGTGACGCCGGACGCGTTGCTGGGCCTGCCGATCCTGCTCGACACCGCCGATGCCTGGTCGTGGCAGCGTTGGTGCGAGGCGGCGGGCATTGCGTTCCAGCCGCGCAGCGGCAGTCTCACCTTTGATACAGACGAGGCCTCCATCGATGCCTGCATGACCGGCCTCGGCGTCGGCCAGGCAAGCCCGTCGCTCATCGAGCGGGAATTGCGCGACGGCCAGCTCATCCAGCTCTGCCCCGCAATCAACCCAATCGTCGGTGCTTACGAGATCGCGGGACAGGCCACCGAGCGGGCAGCGGGATTTGACCGGTGGCTCCAGACCTGGCGGACCGAAGCGGCACACTCCGACAGTGCAACCGTGCCATCATCAGAAAGGGGCATCTCGCAGTTCGGGTGACGCCGCCTCTTGTCCACGCAGCTAAAGGAGCAGGCTGTCACGTGCCCTGATCAAGATCCGCAAAACGGCGGCCGCGTTCCTTCATGCTGCCGGCATCCGGTTGCGGCCAGTGCCCGACCGAGCGAAAACGGGCCGCGATGCTGGCGGATTGGCCGTCTGCATGATCCAGGCGCTGCATGCCGATGGAATAGAGGGCCGACAGCCGCTCCGGGGCACACATGTCGGCTACCGCCCCTTCTTCACAGCGGCCGGACCCGTAGAGCAAAACGGCGCGATCGCCGATTTCGAGCGCATGGGTCGGTTCGTGCGTGGTCATGACGATGGTCAGGCCGCGCTCGGCGGCAAGCCGTCCAAGCATGGCGAGCATGATCGCCTGGTTGTGGAAATCGAGCGCCGCGGCAGGCTCGTCGAGCAACAGGATGTCAGCGTTCGATGCGAGCGCGCGGGCGATCAGCACCAGCTGCCGCTCACCGCCCGAAAGCGTCCCGATGGCCCGATGCGCAAAGCTGGAGAGACCAAGCAGGGCCAAAGCCTCGCGCGCGTGCTCGCGGTCGAGCGCAGTGGGGCTGGAGAACAGCCCGACATGCCGGGCGCGGCCCATCAGCACGACGTCGAAAACGGAATAGGAGAAGGGCGCGGCAAACTGCTGCGGCACATATCCGAGCATGCCAGCACAGCTGACATGACCTGTACTTGGCTGCATCAGGCCGGCAAGGCACTTGAGCAGCGTGGTCTTGCCGCGGCCGTTTCGACCGAGAAGCACGAGCGTCTGGCCCTTGCGCAGCGTGAAATCCAGTTTTTCGAACAGCCACGGATTGGCATCATCATAGCGGAAGCCGACGCCGCGGGCTTCTATGGCGACTACCATGCGTCCCCCCGGTTGCGATGCAACAAAATCAAGAAGACCGGCGCCCCAACGATCGCCGTCAGCACGCCGAGGGGTATTTCGGCGGCGATCATCGTGCGCGCCAGCGTGTCGACCAGCAGCATGAAGATCGCGCCGAGCAGCGCCGCTGCCGGCAGCAACCGGCCGTGATCCGGGCCTACCAGCGTGCGAGCGAAATGGGGAATGACCAGCCCCACCCAACCGATGATGCCCGAATTGGCAACGCTGGCGGCGGTAATGCCGGTAACGCAACAGAGCGCCAACCACCGCGTCGGCTCGACCTTGAGGCCGAGCGCGCGGGCATCCTCGTCACCGAGCGAAAGCACGTTGATCCGGAACCGCATCAACAGCAGCGGCACGGCGAAGAGCATGACGAGCGGCACCATGTAGAGCGCCCGTTCGGGGGTTGCGCTGGCAAACGAGCCCATGAGCCAGAACACGATGGCCGGCAGCGTGTCATTGGGATCGGCGAAATAGGTGCCAAGCGATACGAGTGCGGAAAACAGCGCCGAGACGACAATGCCCGCAAGCACCAGCATGAGCAATGACGATCGACCGGACTTGCGGCTCATCACGACGACGAGGAGCAGGGCGCCAATCCCGAAACCGAACGCCATTACCCAGAGCACGGCTGCCCCAAGCCCCAGCAGGATGGCAAGCACGCCCCCGAAGGCGGCACCGGAGGAAACGCCAATGACATGCGGATCGACCAGGGGATTGCGGAACACGCCCTGCAGCACCGCACCTGACAGGGCCAGCCCTGCTCCGACCGTGGCGCCGATCAGCAGGCGCGGCACGCGCACCAGCTCGACGACCCGCCAGACCGGTTCGGCAACGCCATCGCGACCGGGACCGATGCGCAACCAACCGCCGACCAATGTCGCGAGATCGCCGAGACCCACGCCATAGCGGCCGACCGAAAGCGAGAGGATCATGGCAAGAACCAGCAGCCCGACCAGACCCGTCATGACCATGCGCACGTCGAGCGGCGGGTCTCCGGCAGCCGGCGCGGCGACGCCATCCGTCACGGCCGCCCCTCCGCGGGAGCCGCCGGCGGTTCGTCGGAGAAGACCAGCGCGTTCAGAATGTCATGGAAAAGGTTGGGCTGCTGGCGGGGATCGGAGCAGAACTGCTCGATATGGTCGCCATTGTGCATGAAGACCTTGCCACCGCCGGGCATGCGCCAGACCCAGTCGACCGGGCCTTCAAGCACGGTGCCGTCCGGCCCCGGCCCCCCGATGAGGCAAAGCCATTGCGCGCCGGCGGGCGCGTCGGAAAACCCGCGTGCATACTGGCCGAGGATCCCTTCGTGCCGATGAAAGTTTTCAAAGTCCATCCGGCCGAAATAGGCGCCGGGCTGCGCAGGCCGGATCATCCAGTTGGTGAACGGCTTTGGCGGAACGGCGCGGAACGGGCTGAGGCAGGGCAGGAACGGCAGCAGGATATGGCCATTGAGCAGGAAGTGGCCGCCGCCAGCGAGATAGTCGACCAGCTTCGCCTCGATGGACTTCAGGAAGATCTGGTCGGCCATGCCCGAGAGCATGACCACATCGACCTCGGCAAGATCGATCGTCTCGAGGTCATAAACATCGGCAGCGCTGTAACGCCAGTCCTGCGGCACAAGCCCGCCGATACGATCGCGGTTGTAGCTGCGGGTGGAGCGCAGATAGAGCAGATGCGGCCTGCGGCCGTCATGGCGGAGAACACGGTCAGCCATGGTTCTGCACCTCGCGCTTCAGCCAGGGATAGAAGCCGTTGAGGAACCGCGTCGTTGCGGGCATGAAACGGCGCCCGTGATGGGTATGCGGGTCGATGGTGGAGGCAATCAGCCGTCCGCCGCCGGCGACAGCCTGATCATAGAGCAGGCAACCTTCGTCGTTGTCGAGATTGAGGATCGGCGTTGCCGTCGGCGGCAGCCGGAAGGCACCGAAAAAATGCCAGCACATATCCGCAAGGGGAATAGCCCGGGCCATGGAATGCTCGGGCCGCGGCTGATACGCCTCCATGCGCCCTCCCGGCCGCATCCACCATTTCCAGTCCTCTGTCTCACGCGAGAACCACTGGACCTCCACGACATCGAGCCATTCGTCCATGCGATTGGGCTCGAAGACGATGAGGAAGCCACCGCCGGCAAGATAGTCGTTGAGCTGACGGGCATGCCGCCGCAACAGGTCCTGGTTGGAGAAATCGGGAACGACGATGGCGCGGAACCCCGTAAGATCGACCTTGTCGAGGGTACGCAGATAGAGTTCCGCATCGAGATAGGCCTGATAATCGCGGTAGCATTGCAGCTGCGCGCCGTCACCCGACGTGATGAAGCCGATATCCTTCAAGGCACCCTCCCCGATCCTGGCTCGATCCCGAAAACTATCGAGTCCGCCCGAAGGCGTCGGCGTAGCCTGCGCTGCCGCCGTTCCATTCCATCTGCATGAGCTTGTCGACCTGTTCGTCGTTCAAGGTTTTGCCGTAGAGGAACTGAAAGCCATCGACGACAGCGGTGCGCATGTTGGTGTCGAACAGATCGGGATAACCGATTTCGGCAAACCACTGGTAGGCGAGTTCGCCGCCAGCCGCCGTCGCCGGGTCGATTGCCGGGGTCTTGTAGACCCGCGCCGCCTTGACCGCGGCCAGCGCGCCCAGCACGGGATGCTTGAGGATATCGTCAGGCTTGATGGTGTCGTTGTAGTAGTTGACGAGGACGATGTCCGGGTTCCATTCGAGCAGCGATTCCGCGCCGACGGTGACGGATCCTTCGGTGAAGCCCGCTTCGGTCGCGGCATTGATCAGGCCCGATGCTGCGAAATAGGCTTCCTCACGGCCGAACACCACGAACTCGTTGTCGCTCATGCTGTCGATGAAGACGATACGCGGCCGGGGCTTGCCTGCGGCCTTCAGCACCGCGGCGATGTCGGCGACGGTCTTGTCCTCCCAGTCGAGGAAGGCCTTGGCCCGATCCTCCTTGCCGAGGATCTGGCCGAGCATGGCGATGTAGCCGCGCCGGGTTTCGCGCGATTCCGTGCTGACCGTGGCCACCTTGATGCCCGCATTCTCCATCGGGGCAACACGCTCGTCGGCCTTGGCCTGCCATTGCAGCACCACATCGGGGCCTGCAGCGAGTATCTCTTCGACATTGGGGATGAAGTTGCCGGCGACCAGATCGGTGCGGATATCGGCAATCTCGGGGAAAAGCTGACCGATCACCCCGTTCATCAACGCCGCCTGCGCCCGCGGATTGATGGCGGTGAGGCGCTGGGTTCCCCCGTCAAGCGCGATCATGGCTTCGGGGATGGGCAGCGGAAAGATCGCCACGCTGTCCACCGGCCGCTCAATCGTGACCTGTTGCCCGCGGGAATCGGTGATCGACACTTGCTGCGCAAAACCGGCAGCGGGCACCGCCACGGCGATCAGCATTGCAAGACGCAGAGAAGAAAACAAGGAAGACACCACGACAGGCTCCGGATGAGGTGAAGTTGATGTCTCCTATTTTATCATGACGCCAATGGTCAAGTTTTATCTGCCGCGCTCCAAGGCATCGCCGCCGCGCTTGCTGTCCAGCAGCGATGCCGAAGCGCCGGCATCACGCTCCGACCGACTTCAATGCCGGAATGCGCTCGGCGTCACGGCGTTTGACGGCCTCGATATCCCGATAACCATCGGCCGGATGGGTTTTCGGCAGATACGGCCCCTCACCGAACAGTTTTTCGCGTAGCGTTCCGGGGCGGTAGCCCGTGGGATAGGCACCGCGTTTCTGCAGTTCCGGCACGATATGGGCAACGACATCCTCAAAACTGTCCGGCGTGACAGCATAGGCAAGGTTGAAGCCGTCGACGTCCGTATCCGTAACCCATTCCTGCAGAATATCGGCGATGCGCTCCGGCGAGCCGACGAAGACCGGTCCCATGCCGCCGATGCCGCCGAACTGGGCGAGCTCGTCGATCGTCCAGGACTTGTCTCCGCCGGCGATGTGCTCGACGAAGGAGTGGATGGCATTGGTCTCTATCTTCTCGACCACGTCCGCCGGTGCATACTGGCCGAAGTCGATGCCGCTCCAGCCGGACATGAAGGTGAGCGAGCCGTCGTAGGAGACATAGCTCTTGTAGTCCTCGAACTTCTTCTCTGCCTTCGCCTCGCTCTCATCGGTGATGATGGTGACGAGCGTGTAGATATAGACCTTCTTCGGATCGCGGCCGGCAGCGGCAATGCGCTGGCGGATATCGGCAACATAGGCCTTGAGCACCGATTTGGTCGGCGCGGCGACGAAGATGCATTCGGCATGGGCGGCGGCAAAGGCCTTGCCCGGGCCGGACGCGCCGGCCTGGTAGAGAACCGGCGTGCGCTGCGGCGAAGGCTCCGTCAGGCCATAACCGGGAACCTCGAAGTACTTGCCCTTGTGGGCGATCTCGTGGACCTTTTCCGGGTGCGTGAAGATGCGCTTGCCGCCGTCGCGCACCACCGCACCCTCCTCCCACGAGCCTTCGAGCAGCTTATAGAGCACCTCGACATATTCGGCGGCGACTTCGTAGCGGTTGTCGTGCCGGCGCAAACCACCCTGCCCGACATTCTTCGCGCCGCTTTCCAGGTAGGAGGTGACGATATTCCAGCCGACGCGACCCTTCGAATGATGGTCCGCCGTCGCGAGGCGCCGGGCGAAGGTGTAGGGATGCTCGAAGGAGGTGGAGGCGGTGATGCCGATACCAAGATGCTCCGTGGCAAGCGCGATGGGGGCGGCAAGCTGGAGCGGGTCGTTCACCGGAATCTGTGCCGCCTGATGGATCGCGTGGTAGTTTGAACCCTTGTAGACATCATAGTAACCGATGACATCGGCGATGAAGATGCCGTCGAAGACGCCGCGTTCCAGCGTGCGGGCAAGATCCTGCCAGTAATCCAGGTCTTTGTATTTCCAGGATTTGTCGTTCGGATGCGCCCACAGCCCCGGCGACTGATGACCGACACAGTTCATGTCGAAGGCGTTGAAGCGGATATGGCGGGCCATGGGAATCTCTCCAGGGATGCGGGAATGCCTGACGGCACGGACATATGGCGAGAATAACGCCTCCGTATCTTAAATACAGAAATTCTATCTTTTATATATACTAATTTCAGAAATGGCTTTTCTGGCCGCTGCCCGAGGGCTTTGGGAAGATGCGGCAGAGCGACGAACACCCGTACGCACCGATCCCCCAAACCCGACCGTGGCGCCCTGCCGCGTATCGGCCAGACCGCTGGAGACCGACCATGACTGCCCTGCATCTTGTCAAGGAACCTGAACTTCAAGACGACCGGGCTCGCCTGTTTGCGCGCGCCGAAGCGATTTCCGCCGATCTTGCCCGCCGCGGCGCGCAGCTCGATGCCGAAGGCAAGCCGCCACAGGCGGAAATCGCCCGGTTAAAGAGCGAGGGCCTGCTGACGGCGCTACACCCGGTCGAGATCGGCGGCGGCGGGCTCGACTGGGTGGACGGGCTGAAGCTGGTGCGCATTCTCGCGCGCGGTGAAAGTTCGATCGGCCAGCTTCTCGGCTATCACTATGTCAACAGCCAGTACATCTACTGGGCGGCGGACGATCCGGACAAGGCCTGGAACCTCGGCGTCGAGACGGTTGCGAAGCGGCTCTATTGGGGCGCCGCGGTCAACCCGCGCGATCCCGGCCTCGTGCTGACACGCAGCGGCGACCACTACCTGCTAAACAGCAAGAAGACCTTCTCGACCGGCGCGCATGTTTCCGACCGTATCAACGCCAATGCTGCCTTCGGCGACCAGATCGCCAACCTCGTCCTGCCGACCGAGCGGCCCGGCTACATCGCCAACGACGACTGGGACAATATCGGCCAGCGGCTTTCCGACAGCGGCAGCGTCGAGTTCCGTGATTTTCCGGTCTACGAAACCGATTTTCTTCTGCCCCTAGCCGGGAAGGACAGCGCTCCGCCCGTGCAGGCGACGTTCAACACGCCGCTGATCCAGCTCGTCTTCGTCAATTTCTATCTCGGCACCGCGGAAGGCGCGCTTATCGCTGCTGGTGACTATGTGCGGACCACGACGCGGCCCTGGATCACGTCGGGCGTCGAGAAGGCGAGCGACGATCCCTATATCCTGGAGCGCATCGGCGAGTTCCGTGCAGCGTTGAAGGCTTCCGCCGCCCTTGCCGATGCTGCCGCAACCGCCGTTCAGTCGGCGCTTGCGCGTGGCCGGGGCGTTAGTGCCCGCGAACGCGGCGAGGCTGCAATCGAGGCCTATGCGGCCAAGGTCAACGCCACGCATGTGGCGCTCGACGTCACCGCCCGCATCTTCGAGCTTACCGGCGCCCGCTCGACAGCCGCGCACCATCGCTTCGACCGCTACTGGCGCAACGTGCGCACCCACACGCTGCATGATCCGGTGTTCTACAAGGCGCGCGAGGTCGGCGATTTTACCCTGAACGACCGGGTGCCGGAACCAAGCCTCTATAGCTGAGGGCATTCAAACGACCTGCCAGGGGGCGGCAAGGAGGGCCGCCCTTTTTTGTTGGTCAAAAAAAGGGCCGCAATCCCAGAGGATTGCGGCCAGGGGACCACCCCCACCACGAGGGTTGGATTTCAGAGCGCGCCGTTCTTCGGCGGCGTGACGCCGTTCAGGTGATAGTTGCCGACGACGTGGTACTTCCATCGCACCGGATCGTGCAGCGTATGGGTGCGCGCGTTGCGCCAGTGGCGTTCGAGGTTGAGGCCACGCTTCGTCGCCGAGGTGCCGGCCAGCTCGAAGAGCACGTTGGTCGCGTCGATCGCGAGTTCCGTCGTCAGCACCTTGGCGGCAGCCACCGCCAATGTTGCGGCGACCGCATTCTCCGCATTGAGGTTCACCTGCGCCTGATCGACCTTGCGCCCGGCCCGCTCCAATGTCGCCTCGGCCGCCTCGACGCGGATGGCGAGTTCGCCGATACGCGCGACGGTGAGCGGATCGTCGGCCGCACGCTCGACGCCGCTGCCCGTCCACGGCCGCGCCTTGTCGCGCACATAACCGATCGTCTCCTTCAGCGCCGCGCGGGCGATGCCGAGATCGACGCCGGCATGAATGATCTGGCCGACCGAGCCGATCGTGCCGGGGCGCTCGAAGCCTTTGTGGTGCTGCACCACAGCGTCGGCGGGCACATAGACGTCGCGCAGGATCGTCGTGCCGCTGCCCGTGGTGCGCTGGCCGAAACCGTCCCAGTCGTCGACGATCTCGATGCCGTCAGTCTCGCGCGGGGCGAAGGACATGGTGAGGCGGTCCTCCCCGTCCAGCGCAAAGATCGTCACCCAATGGGCGAAGAGCACGCCCGTCGAATAGAATTTTCGACCGTTGATGCGGAACCCCGCGCCATCGGGCGCAATGCGCGTATTGTAATCGCCGACGGTTTTCGTGCCGACTTCGGAAAGGGCATTGCCAAACCGGTCGCCGGCAAGCGCCCGGCCGAAATAGAAGCGCTTCTGCGTTTCGTTGCCGTCGTGGCGCAGCGCTTCGAGAATATAGAAGTGGTTCTGCGGGATCTGGCCGATCGAGCTGTCGGCTTCCGACAGGATCGCCGTCACCTCCGCGAGCACGGCGTTGGAGACGTCGATGCCGCCATATTCGGCGGGAACGGTGATGGCGAGCAGGCCGGAGGCGGAAAGACGGTCCAATTCCTCAAACGGCAGGGCCCGCTCGTAGTCCCGCCGGCTTGCACCGCCTTCGAATTCGGCAGCCAGCGTGCGCGCAATGGCAAGTGCCTCATCCTCGCTGGCAATGCGGTGGGCGGTTTCCTGTCGGTCGGCAAGCCGGGTGACGCTGCTCATGAAAAATCCTTTCGAAAAGTCAGGGATCACGCCCGGCCGGCGGCCTTGCGGTTGGCAAAGCCGATGGCGAGGACGGAGAAGATGAGAAGGCCGGTGCCGACTTGCTGCCAGTAGAAATTGAGGCCCGACAGCAGGAGCCCGTTGGCGACGACGCCGAGCAGCAGCACACCGAGTACGGTGCCCGGCACGTTCGGCCGGCCATGCGGATCGAAGGTGGTGCCGATGAAGGTCGCACCAATGGCGTTGAGCAGGAAGGCGTTGCCGGACGAGGGGATGTAGACCGTCACCGTGGAGGTGAGGATAAGACCGACCACAGCGGCGATGGTCGAGACCAGGATATAGGTGAGCGCGGTGATGCGCGAGAGGCGCAGGCCCGAATAGCGCACGACGCTCGCCTGGATGCCGGTGGCGAGCGCCACCCGGCCGAAGCGGCTGCGCGCCAGCACGACCCAGGCGCCGGCGACGACCAGCGCCGTGACGACCAGTGGCACGGGAATGCCCGCCATCGCGCCATGGCCGAGGAAGCGAAACGCCTCCGGCACGCCGGCCGGCGGCAGGTAGACCGGGTTGCCGCCATTGGTCAGCAATTGCTGCACGCTGCGCCCGACGAAGAGCGTGCCGAGCGTCGCGAGGAACGGCGAGATGCCGATGCCGGCGATCAGCACGGCATTGAACAGGCCGACCAGCGCCCCGCCGGCAAGTCCGCCGAGCGCCGCGAGCACGACCGGCTGCCCGGCGAGCACGAGGGAGACGAAGGCGAAGCTTGCAAAATCCACCGCCGTGCCGACCGAAAGGTCAATGCCGCCGACCGAGACGGCGAAGGTCATGGCAATGGCGACGATGGCGAGCAGGGCGAAATTGTTGACCAGCACGCTGAGGAGGTTCGCGCTGGAGAGGAAACCAGGCGCGAGCGTCGCGAACAGGGCGAAGACCGCGGCGAGCGCAGCGACAAGCGCATAACGCGTCAGCCCTTGGGCGAAGGCGGGGAGGACGGCGGTCGCCATGTCAGGCGGTCTCCTTGCGGCCGAGCAGCGTGGTAGCGGAGACGACGAGCAGGATCAGAAGACCCTGCACGCCGCTGACCAGCGTGCTGGAAATGTTAAGAAGCTGGAAGCCGTTGACGAGGAAACCGACGAAGAGCGCCGAGAGCAGCGTGCCCGTGATCGTCGGTACCAGCCGGCGGGAGAAGACCGTGCCCAGCAGGGCGGTGACGACGACCGGCAGCAGCATGTCGCCGGCCCCCGTGGTGCTGCCCGAGAGATAGGAGACCGAGAGGATGCCGGCAATGCCGCCGGTGAGGCCGCTCGCCAGGAACGAGCCGGCAACGAAGGTTTTGATCGGCTGGCCCGCCGCGCGCGCCGCATCCGGAAAGGCGCCGACCGCGTAGAGGCGAAGGCCGAGCGGCGTATACTGCACCACGGCGGCGACGATGAGCGTGAAGCCGAGCAGGACATAGGCGAGCACTGGAATACCGAACGGTCCGCCGGCGGAGAGCGCCGAGAGGAAATCCGTCGAGGCGGGGACGACGGTGTTCTGTGTCAGCACCAGTTCAAGGCCGGCAACGACGTTCATGACGGCAAGCGTTGCGAGCAGCGGCACGATGCCGGCGAGCGTGACAGCGGCCGCGTTGACCGCCCCGATGGCGAGCCCCGTGCCGAGCGCGCCGAGGATGGCGACACCATCACCCTGCCCGGCCTGAACCAGCGAGGCGTAGACGGCGGCGCTGAGGCCCATATTGGCGGCGAGCGACAGGTCGATGCCGCCGGTCACGACATTCGGGCCGCCCGCGATGATGACGATCGTGAGTCCGATTGCCAGCACGCCCGCGATGGCCGACTGGCCGAGCACGTTACCGATGTTGCCCACGGTGAGGAAAAACGGCGCGCTTACGGAGAAGACCGCGAGAACGCCAATGAAGACAGCCAACGCGCCGCCGCGCAGCGCGAGTGTGGCGAGCTGGCGGCCGAAAGCGGAGTGGGATTTGCCTGTCTCGAAAGCCTTCTGCGCCTCGATTTCGATGATGGAGGCCGGAATATAGGGGGCGTCAACCAGCATGGCGAAGCGTCTCGTGGGCGCCCGTGACATCCGCGAGGACCTCACCCGGGCTAGTTTCGGAAGAGATGAATTGCCGCGTGACGCGGCCGCGGAAGAAGACGAGGAGGCGATCGGTCACGCCGAGCAGTTCCTCGATATCGGAAGAGAGCACCAGCACGGCCGCGCCGCGCTCGGCAAGCTCGCCGATCAGCCGGTAGATCTCCACCTTGGCGCCGATGTCGACGCCGACCGTCGGCTCGTCGAGCAGGTAGATTTCCGACTGGCGGCTCAGCCATTTGGCGATCGCCACCTTCTGCTGGTTTCCGCCCGAAAGCGTCTTCACCAGCGCCTCGACGCCGTCGGCCTTGATCTCAAGCCGCTTGACGAGATCTTGCGTCTGGCGGCGTTCCGCGCCGCGGTCGATCAGCCCACGGGAAAACCGGGCGAGGCTGGCAAGTGTCGTGTTTTCGGTGACGGAGAGGTCGAGCGCGACGCCGTCGCGACGACGATCCTCCGGTACCAGTGCCAGGCGCCGATCGGTGGCGGCGGCGGGATCGGCGGAGAACACCGTCTCCCCCTTGACACGGACCGTACCCCCGGTCGGCCGGTCGAGGCCGAAGAGCGTGCGCACCACCTCCTTGGCTCCCGAGCCGACGAGGCCGGTGAGGCCCAGCACCTCGCCCTTGCGCAGCGTGAGGGAGACCGCCTCGAAACGGCCCGCCAGCGCGAGGTTTTCGACGTCGAGGATCACCGCGCCGGGCGCAACAGCCGGCTTCGGATAGAGGTCGCCGATGGCGCGGTTGACCATCAGCGCGCCGATCTCCGCCGCCGAGGTTTCTGCGACCGGCAGGGTGGCGACGTCGCGGCCGTTGCGCAGCACGGTGACCGTGTCGCAGAGATCGACGATCTCGCCGAGATAATGCGAGATGTAGAGCACCGTCACGCCCTCGGCGCTGAGGCGGCGGATGAGCTGGAAGAGCAGGTCCGCCTCGCGCCGGACGAGCGCGGCGGTCGGCTCGTCGAAGACCAGCACCTTGGGATTGGCGATCAGCGCGCGGGTGATCTGCACGATCTGCTTTTCTGCCGCCGAGAGATCGGCGATCAGCGCGGAATGCGGCAGCGCGAGGCCGAAGTAGCGTTCGAGGATTTCGGCGGATTTGCGCCGCATCGCCGCGCGGTCGAGGAAGGGCGTACCGGGGAAACGCAGCTCGCGGCCGAGGAACAGCGCCTCGCCGACCGTGAAGGTCGGCACCAGCAGGCGGTCCTGGTGGATGAAGTGCACGCCGAGTTCTTCCACAAGATGCGGCGTCAGCCGGTCATAGGTCTTGCCGTCGATCTCCACCGTGCCCTCGTCCGCCCGGTGAAGGCCAGCGATCAGCTTGATCAGCGTCGACTTGCCCGCGCCGTTCTGGCCGACGAGACCATGCACCGCGCCACGCCGAACGGTGAGCGAGGCGCCCGAAAGCGCCTGCGCCCCGCCGAAACGCTTGACGATGTTTTCGAGGCGGATGATCGCCTCGCCGCTCTTTGCCGTGTCCGCCATGGCTGTTGTCCTCGTTGTAACTCCCTCATCCGCCTGCCGGCACCTTCTCCCCGAGGGGAGAAGGTGGCCCGAAAGGGCCGGATGAGGGGGCTTCTCCTAAAAAATCAACCGATGCCGAGCTTTTTGGAGACGTCACCGACATTCACTTTGTTGGCGAGGAGCGCCGGCACGTAGGTTTCACGCGGCAGCGTGTCGCCGGCGAGATGGCGGGCGACGTTCTGGATCGCCACGCGGCCGAGTTCGGCCGGCTGCTGGGCGACGTCGGCGGCGGCCGGCGAATTCGGATCGGCGACGAGTTGGAGCACTTCCGGGCTGCCATCGACGCCATAGGTCTTGATCTCGGTGCGGCCGGCGGCAGTGAGCGCCTGCGTCGCGCCGAGCTGCGGGATATCCCAAGCCGACCAGATGGCCTTGATCGAGCCCTTTTCCGGATATTTGGCGAGGATCGCCGTGATCTGGGTGAAGGCGTCCTGGACGGTGTTCGGGATCACGTCGCGCAGCTCCGGCTGCACGATCTGCACCTTCGGGAAATATTTGACCACATTGACCAACTGGTCGTAGCGGATGGCGCAGGGTGTCACACCGTAGAAGCCGTTGAAGACGACGATATTGCCTTCGCCGCCGATGTCAGAGACGAGCTGGAGGGCGAGGTCCTTGCCGATGCCCCAGTTGTCCGAGGTGGAATTGTTGATCGAGTTGACCGAGCCGACATCGATGGTGAAGACCGGGATATCCGCATCGCGCGCCTTCTTCAGCCAGGGGTCGATGACACTGAGCGTGCCAAGAAGCTGGACGATGGCGTCCGGCTTCTGGGCGATGAGCGTCTGGAGCTGCGAGACAAGCTTGCCGTCGTTGCGGCCGGCGTCGACTGCGATCGGCTCGCCGCCAAGGCGTTTCACCTCCTCGATCTGGGCGTTATAGGCTTGCAGATCGAAGAAATGATCGGTGCCGGCCGTGCTGATGCCGATGCGCTTGCCCTTCAACGAAAGCCCCTCCTCAGCCGCGGCCGTGCGCGTGGAAAGAAGCCCCGCGCCCGCCACCACGCCGGCGACGGCGGTGAGCTTCAGGAGATTGCGGCGGTTGAAGCCGGAAAGAGTGTCGTCGGTCATGATGTCCCCGCTGGATCAATAGTCATATAATCTATAAATTATATAGACTAACGAGCGAGGACAGGCAGGATTTTCCAAAATGCGGGCGGGTTGGGAGAATATTCGAGCGCCTTGGGCGAACGAGCCCTTTAAAAGGCCGTCACTCAGTTGGGAGCAGAATTTTTGGATCGATACGCGATTTGAGGGTGAAGAACTCCGGGTTGCCGGTTATCGGCGCGGGCACGAAGGCGAGCTTCACCCCTTGAACATCATCCCTTTCCCAGGCGATTTCGGGCGTGGCGGCAACGCGCGCAAGCAAGAAATCCGCCTTCAATTTGGCATTGGTGTTTCTCGTGACCCCAAACACCAATTCGTAGTTAAAAGCACCCATTGTTGCCTTTGGCTCGTAAGCCGGAGCACCCCGCAGCTGACCGCTTATTGTCTCAAGCCAAGTGTAGAGACCGACACCATTTCCCATCCTCTTTTTGTCAAGACAAGCATTCTGGTTCGCGGCCTCCGCCTTCATGTTGATGGTGAAGTTCGTATTCACCGTTCGCTTCACCTTGTAGCCACCACCCAGCGTTGGGCCCGATGTCCCCGTTCCAAAGACCAGAAGCTTGGCTGCCTCCACCGAGATGCCGGCAGATTGGGTATCAACGACATTGAGTGAAAGAGTTGCCGCGATCGTTCCACCCTTCAATCTCAACTTGTCATTTTTTGTGATTGAGGGGTTCGTCAGATATTGCGCCAGCTCACACTTCAGGGTGTTGATCACGACAACCACGTCTACAGTTTGTTGCGGAGTTGGTGGCGTCAACTGAATGGCACAGCCGCATAGCCCGAAACCGGCGAAGAGGACCGAAAAAATCCCTCGCTCCGAACGCGAATTTTCTTTTTTCGGCATTTCGACTCCATCCCCTAGAAGTTTAGCTCCACAAAAACACAACCATTAGGGAAATCGGGAGTCAATCTATTCTCTGCTCTCCGGCGCGAGTGTGAAGATAGCGGCGTTCCAAGACGGTGAAATTGACTTCAAGCCGAATACGACCAGTACGGAAGTTCCCTCACCACTCTCCTCACTCCGCAGCCACCGCCCTCGCCCGGAACGCGCCGCCCGGGTGGCGGTCCGGCAGGCGATCGCCCGTGCCGAAAAGACGGTTGCGCAGGCTGCCGGCGGCGTAGGCGGTCTTGTAGCGGCCGCGCTCCTGCAAGACCGGGATGACGAGATCGATGAAATCCTTGTAGCTTTCGGGCGCGACGGTGCGGGCGAGGTTGAAGCCGTCCACCTCGCCCTCGGCGATCCACGCCTCCAGCGCGTCGGCCACCTGATAGGGATTGCCAACGACCAGCGGATAACGGCCGCCGAGCGCCATGCCGGCGAGGATGCTGCGCTTAGTCCAGCCGCGCGCGCGGGCGAGATCGACCGAGGTCTGCACGAAATTGCCCGTGCCGTAGGTGATCGGCTCGTCGGGTTCGTATTGCGAGAAATCGATGCCCGTGCCGGCGGAGAAATGCGCAAGGCCCGCTTCGGGGCTGGCGTAGCGCGCATAGTCCTCGAACTTTTCCCTCGCCGCCTTCTCCGTGCGGTCGACGACGACGGTGAGGCCGGCGAAGATGCGCACATCCTCGGCCCGCCGGCCCGCCTCCACCGCACCCTTGCGGATGGCGCGCGCCGCGGTGCGGGCGACGCCCGTATCCGGCGGGGAGATGAAGACACATTCGGCATGGCGGGCGGCAAATTTTTGGCCCCGGCCGGAAGTGCCGGCCTGATAGAGCACCGGCGTGCGCTGGCGCGAGGGTTCGCTGAGGTGATAGGCTTCCATGCGGTAATATTGGCCTTCGTGCCGGATTTTCCGCACGCGGGCGGGGTCGGCATAGACGCGGGCGCGGCGATCGCGGAGGACGGCGTCGTCGTCCCAGCTTCCCTCCCAGAGCCGGTAGAGGAGGTCGAGGAACTCGTCGGCTCGGTCGTAGCGCTGGTCGTGTTCGCCGAGCGCGCTTTCGCCCATCGCCCGCGCGGCGCTGTCGAGATAGCCGGTGACGATGTTCCAGCCGATGCGGCCCTCCGTCAGGTGGTCGAGCGTCGAGATGCGCCGGGCAAAAATCGCCGGCGCCTCCGCATTGACGTTGACCGTGACGCCGAAGCCGAGCCCCTTCGTCACCGCCGCCATGGCCGAGATCAGCATCAGGGGATCGTTGACCGGAAGCTGGATGGATTCGCGCAGGGTCAGGTCGACGGACTGCTGGTAGACGTCATAGACCCCGACGACATCGGCGAGGAACACGCCGTCGAACAGGCCGCGCTCCAGCGTCGCCGCCAGCTCGGTCCAGTAGTTGAGCTTGGTGTAGCGGTGCGACTGGTCGCGCGGGTGGGTCCACAGGCCATGGTTGATATGGCCGGCGCAGTTCATGGTGAAGGCGTTGAGGAGGATTTCTTTTCGCATGTCTCTTACGGAGGACGGCGCGCCCTTCCCGTTCAAATCCAGGAATGAAGCGGCGGCTGTACGCCGTTGAGGTAGTATTGGCCGATCGAATGGAACTTCCAGCGCACCGGATCATGCAGCGTGTGGGTGCGCGCGTCGCGCCAGAAGCGGTCGAGATTGTGCGCACCGAGCGTCGAGCGCGTGCCGGCGAGCTCAAAAAGCTTGTTGGCGGCGGCCAGCGCCACCTCCGTCGTCAGCACCTTGGCTTCGGCAACCGCGACCTTCGCCTTGGCGATCGTCTCGTCGGTGACGTCAGCGATGGTCTCGTCGAGCTGGCGGCCGGCGCGCTCCAGCAGCGCCTCGGCGGCGTGCAGGCGGATTTTCAGGTCGCCAATCGCCGCGATCGTATAGGGATCGTCCGCCGCCCTGTCGGAGCCGCTGTCGATCCACGGACGGGCGTGGTTTCGGACCAGGTCGATGGTCGCCTCGATGGCGCCGCGGGCGATACCGGCGTCGATCGCCGCGTGGATGAGCTGGCTCTGTGGGCCAATGGCGCTCTGGTTCTCGTAGACGATATGGGCGGGCAGCACCCGGTCCGCCGGGATCGCCACCGCGTCGAGGATCACCGTGCCGCTCGCCGTGGTGCGCTGGCCGAAGGCCGACCAGTCGTTGACGACCTCCAGCCCCGCCGCATCCCGGTCCGCGACGGCAACGACGACATGGCCGTCCTCATCGAGCGCGACGATGGGCACCAGATGAGCGAAGAGCGCGCCGGTGGAATAGAATTTTTTGCCGGAGACGGTGAACTGGTCGCCCTCACGGACAAGCTTCGTCTCGAAGGCCTCGGCGTTCTTGCCGCCGAATTCGGAAAAGGCGTTGCCGAGCCGTTTTCCGGCCAGCACCGCGCCGAAAAGCGCGCGCTTCTGCGCCTCGCTGCCGGTCTGGCGGATGACGTCGATGATCTCGAAACTGTTCTGGGCGATCTGGGTCAGCGAGGGATCGCCGGCCGCAAGCGTCGCGAAAACCCTTGCCAGCGTGACCTGCGAGACGCCCGCCCCGCCGTATTCCTTCGGGATGGTGATACCCCAGAGGCCGCTTTCGGAGAAGAGATCGACTTCGGCGAAGGGCAGACGCCGCTCGCGGTCGCGCTCCCCGGCCTCGGCGGCGAAGAGCGGCTTCAGCCGTTCCGCAACAGCGATCGCCTCCGCGTCGTCTTGGATGACATGGGCGGGCCTTGCTGGCGGCGCAGGCAGCCAGCCGGCTTCGCCGGGCGCGGGATCGACAGGGGTTTGTCTGGCGGTGGCTTGGGTCGGGGTCATGGATTTGGCCGTCACTTCAAAAAGGGGTTGCCGGGCTGCGGCAAGGCGCAGCCCGGCGGCGAAAGGCAAACATCAGAAGGCGGCGACCACCTGTCCCTTGTAGCGCTCCGCGATGAATTTCCGCGTCTCTTCGCTGTTCAGCGCCTTGGCGAGCTTTGCCACGCGCGCGTCGTCCCTGGTCTCCGGGCGGGTGACGAGATATTCGCTCCAGACATTGTAGCCGTCCTGGCCGCGGTCGATCAGCAGCGCCTTGGAGATGTCGAGCTTGGCCTCGAAGACGTAGTTGCCGTTGAGTGCCGCGAGGTCAACCTCGCCGAGCGCGCGCGGCAGCAGCGCCGATTCCAGCTCGACGATCTTCAGGTTCTTCGGGTTCTCGACAACGTCCTTGACGGTCGGCAGCGGGTCTTCCGGCGAGGTCAGCTCCGGCTTGCCGGAAACCTTGATCAGGCCGAGTTTTTGCAGGAGCAGCAGGCCGCGGCCGCCATTGACCGGATCGTTCGGGATCGCGACGGTCGCACCGTCGGCGAGCTTTTCCACCGCGTCGATCTTCGTTGAATAGGCGACGAAGAGCTCGATGTGCACGGGCACGATCGGCACGAGTTCCGTGCCGCGCTGCTTGTTGTAGTCGTTGAGGAACGGCCGGTACTGGTAGTAGTTGGCGTCGAGTTCGCCGGAGACGAGCTGGGCGTTCGGCTGGATGTAATCGGTGAAGACGCGGATATCGAGGTCGAGGCCGTCCCTGGCGAGGATCGGCTTGACGAATTCGAGGATTTCCGCGTGCGGAATGGCGGTGGCGCCGACGACGAGTGTTTCGTCCGCCTTGGCGGAGCCGAAAGCGGCGAGCGCGAGGCTGGCGGCAATGGTAAGCGATTTCAGGATGCGCATGGGGGTCCTCCTGGCGCGGGTCATTTGCGGGAAAAACGGGTGACGAGACGGTTGCCGCTCGCCTGGATGAGCTGGACGAAGACGATGAGGATAGCGACGCAGACCAGCATGATTTCGGTCTGGAACCGGTGGTAGCCATAGCGGATGGCAAGGTCGCCGAGCCCGCCGCCGCCGATCGCGCCGGACATCGCCGTATAGTCGACCAGCACGATCGCCGTGACGGTGACGGCCGCCAAGAGGCTCGGCAGCGCTTCGGGCAGCACGGCGCGCAGGATCGTCTGGCTGGTGGAAGCGCCCATGGCGAGGCTCGCCTCGATGACGCCGCGGTCGACCTCGCGCAGCGCCGTCTCGACCAGCCGCGCGAAGAAGGGCGCGGTGCCGACGACGAGCGGGAAGATGACGCCGCGAATGCCGAGCGAGGTGCCCGTGACAAGGACGGTGACCGGCATCAGCACGATGAGCAGGATGATGAAGGGCACCGACCGGATGATGTTCAGCACGAAGGACAGCCCGCCATAGGCGACCGGCGCCTGGAAGAGCTGCTGCCGACCGGTAAGGAAGAGCAGGACGCCGAGCGGCAGGCCGACGAGAACGGTGAGCAGCAGCGCGCCGCCGACCATGGCGAGCGTCTGCCCGAGCGCAGCGCCGATATCGCCCCAATAGATGTTGTCAAACGACATGGCGCGGCCTTTCCTCGATCACGGCGAACGGCGCGCCGCCCTGCAATTCCACATCGACGCCGCTCACCTCCAGCCCCGCAATGGCGCCCGCCACGTCCCGCCCGCTGAGCGAGACGATGAACTGCGCATAGGGCGTCTCGCGGATATGCCCGATGCGGCCGGCGAGGATCGCGTAATCGACGAGGTTTTCGCGGGCGATGCGGCCGAGGATGGGCCTGTGCGCCGCCGGCCCCGTGAAGGTGAGGCGCACCGTGCGGCCGCCGGGATCGGCGACGGCGTCGAGCGAACCGCCGTCCGGCTCGGCCTCGCGCACCAGGCGCAAGGTTGCGGGGTGGCGCGGATGCAGGAAGACGTCGGTCACCGGCCCCTCCTCCACCACGCGGCCGCGATCGAGCACGGCGACGCGGTCGCAGGTGCGGCGGATGACGTCCATCTCATGGGTGATGAGCACGATGGTGACGCCGAGGTCGCGGTTGATCTGGCGCAGGAGATCGAGCACCGCGCCTGTTGTCTGCGGGTCGAGCGCGCTGGTCGCCTCGTCGCAGAGCAGGACCGAGGGTTCGCAGGCGAGCGCCCGTGCGATGCCGACGCGCTGCTTCTGCCCGCCGGAAAGCTGGCGCGGATATTTTTGCGCATGTTCGGTGAGGCCGACGCGGGCGAGCAGCGCGGCAACGCGCTCGGCGATCTCGATCCTGCCGTAGTCGCCGGTCAGCTCCAGCGGATAGGCGACATTGCCGGCGACGGTGCGGGCGCTCAAGAGATTGAAATGCTGGAAGACCATGCCGATCGACCGGCGCAGCGCGCGAAGGCGCGCGCCGCTTGCGTCCGTCACCCGCTCGCCGGCAACGAAGACATCGCCGCCGCCCGGACGCTCCAGGAGGTTGATGAGCCGCACCAGCGTGGATTTTCCCGCGCCGGAGGAGCCAATAACGCCAAAAATCTCGCCCTTGGCGATGGAGAGGTCGACCCCGTCGAGCGCGGCGACGGCGCCCTCCTTGCCGGGAAAACTCTTGGTGATGCGTTCGAGCCTTATCATCGCCGTCAGCCCGCGCTGGCGCCGATGCGCCATTGGTAGGGCGGCGGCGTGCCGTTGACGGCGAAATCACCAATGATGCGGTGCTTGTAGATGCGCGGATTGTGCGAGGCGAGCGTGCGGGCGTTGCGCCAGTGGCGGTCGAGGCCGGCGGACTTCTTGGTGGCGGACGCGCCGAGCGCGTCGAAGAGCAGGGTCGAGGCGTCGAGGATGAGGTCGGAGACGACCGTCTGGGCCTGCGCGGCTTCCAGCTCGGCGACGGCATTGGCCTTTTCCTCGGCCTCCGGGTCGTCCTCGAAATGCGCCGCGAAGGCCCGTTCGAGGCTGGCGGCGGCCTGAAGGGTGATCGCGCCCGCCGCATAGGCTGCGGCGCGGATGCGCCCGACGACCTGAAGGACCTGCGTATCCTCGCTGGAGCGCGCGGCGGCGGCGTGGGTATAGGTGCGGCGGCGCTCCGCCACGGCTTTGGCGACGTCGGCGGTAATCGCCCGGCCAATGCCGGCGAGGGTGGCGAGATGCACGAGCTGGTAGAAGGCGGCGGAATATTTGAAGCGCTCGTCGTCGATGACGACGTCCTCAGGTTCGACGGCGACGTCGCGGAAGGTGGTGGTACCGCTTGCCGTCAGCGTCTGGCCGAAACCGTCCCAGTCGTCGATCACCTCGACGCCGGCGGCCTCGCGGCGCACGGCGACCGAGATGCCCTCGCCCTCCGCATTGGATGCGCCGACATCGATCCAGTCGGCAAAGAACGAGCCCGTCGTGTAATATTTCGCGCCGTTGAGGACGAGCCGGCCGTCCTTTTCGGCAACGTTGGTGGAGAAGCGCTCGAGCGCCGCGCCCGTGCCGATCTCGCTCCAGGCGTTGCCGGTGATCTCGCCGCGGCCGATGCGGCCGAACCAGAGGGACTGGCGTGCCGCATCCCTGGTGTTCAGGATATCCTCGGCAAAGCCGAAATGACCGCGTAGCGCCTGCGTGATGTTGGAATCGGCGGCGGAAAGCTCGATCAGGAGGTTGAAGAACTGCGGCAGGCTCGCGCCCTTGCCGCCCGCTGCCACCGGCAGGCGCACCGCGCCGAAGCCGGCTTCCTTCAGCAGGCGGATCGCCTTGTGCGGCAGGTCACGCTCCAGGTCGCGCCTTGTCGCCTCCGCGGCGATCTCGGCGAAAATCGGCCGGAACGGCGCGGCGAGCGCCTCATAGGCTTCACCGGGGCCGGCGCCCCAGGCATTCTCGATCTGCGTCATGCATTCTACTCGTCGCTGCCGTGCCGGCCTTGCGGGCGGGGCACGCTTGGAATTGACGAGGAGAGTAGCCATCGCGCGAGCGAAATACAGAAATTCTATCTTTTTTATATACTATAAAATGGAATGCTGTTTCTTTCCGCAGACGGTTCGGGGACGGCCCAAACAAAAGACCCCGGCGCGAGGAGGCAGCGCCGGGGTCATACACCGATCAAGCCGGCCGGCTTCAGGCCAGCGCGATGGCTCTTTCAAGATCGGTGATCAGGTCATCGGGATGTTCGAGGCCGATGGAGAGGCGCACATAACCGGGCGTGACGCCGGTCGCCTGCTGGTCTTCCAGCGAGAGCTGCGAGTGGGTGGTCGTCGAGGGGTGGATCGCCAGCGAGCGCGCATCGCCGATATTGGCGAGGTGATAGAAAAGCTGAAGGCTGTCGATGAAGCGACGGCCGGCCTCCCTCCCGCCCTTCAGCTCGAAACCGACCAGCGCACCGAAGTGGCCTTGCTTGAAATATTTGTCCGCACGCGCCTTCGCGGCGCCCTCCTGGAATTTCGGGAAGATGACGCGATCGACCTTGGCATGGCCCTTCAGGAAGTCCGCGACCTTTACCGCGTTCTCGTTGTGCTGGCGCAGGCGCAGCGGCAGGGTTTCAAGGCCCTGGATGAACTGAAAGGCATTTTGCGGGCTGATGGCGGCACCGAGATCGCGCAGAAGCACGGCGCGGGCGCGCAGGATGTAGGGGTGGAAGCCGATGGCCGCCGCCTTCTCGATCCAGGTCTTGCCCTGGTAGCTCGCATCCGGTTCGGTGAGGTTCGGCTGGCGGGCCGGGTTCTCCGTCCAGGGGAAAGTACCGCTGTCGATGATCGCGCCGCCGATCGAGGTACCGTGACCGCCGATATATTTGGTCGTCGAATAGACGACGATGGCCGCACCATGCTCCAGTGGACGGATGACGAGGGGGGCGGCGGTGTTGTCGACGATCAGCGGAATGCCGTGGCGGCGGCCAATGGCGGCAACCTCCGCTATCGGGAAGACCTCCAGCTTCGGGTTCGGCAAGGATTCGGCATAATAGGCACGCGTGCGCGCATCCGTCGCCGTCTCGAAGGCTTCGGGGTCGGACGCATCGACAAAGCGGGTCTCGATGCCGAAGCTCTTCAGGGTGGCGGCGAAGAGCGCCCAGGTGCCCCCATAGAGACCGGCGGCGCTGACGATATTGTCGCCGGCGCGGGCGACATTGAGGATCGCAAAGGCCGAGGCGGCCTGGCCGGAGGCGAGTGCCAGAGCGGCCGCGCCACCCTCCAGCTCGGCAAGGCGCTGCTCGAAGGCGTCCTGCGTCGGGTTGGAAACACGGGTGTAGAGATGCCCCGGCGCCTCGAGGGCGAAGAGCTTGTCGGCGCCATCCGTACGGGGCAACTGGAAAGACGAGGTCTGGTAGATTGGCACCGCGACCGCACCACTCGTCGGGTCGTAACGGAAGCTGCCGCCGTGCAGGGCGATGGTTTCCGGATGGCGGCTCTTGAAGGTGGCGGTTCCGGCCGGGACGGTCACGATATCCTGCTCGGCGGCCTCCGGGGATTGATGGATCGTCATTGCATTTCTCCTTTTGGTAGGGCGCGCTCAGGCGTGGGAGGGGCGGACGGACAGAACCACGCCCGCGACAAGGATGCTTGCTGCGGCCCAGAAGGCTTCCGGCGCGTACCACCGGATGCCGTAGACATGGTCGTTGGTGCAGAGCGCCTGGGCGAGCGCGCAGAGATCACTTGCGCCCGCAAGGCATGTTACGGCCTGGCGAACGGTGAGATAGTCGCTCTCGACGACCTTGCTGAAGATCAGCCACCACCAGCCGGTGGCGGCGATGGCGAGGACGGCGCCGGCAAGGGCAACGACATGCTGGCCGAGGCGCGCGCTAGACGTCATGGGAAATTCCGAGCGTTTCGAGAAGCGTGCGGCGCAGCGCGATGAGGTTTGCGTCGTCCCTTCGGCGTGGATGCGGCCGGTCGACCCGCACCTCGGCGACGATGGCGGCAGGCCTGTCGGAGAGCACGATCACACGATCGGCCAGAAGCAACGCCTCCTCGACATCGTGCGTGACGAGCAGCGCGGTGAAGCCGGCGCTCTTCCACAGTTCAAGGAGTTCGTTCTGCATTCTGAGCCGCGTCAGGGAGTCGAGCTTGCCGAAAGGCTCATCCAGCAGCAGCAGCTTGGGATCGTTGACCAGCGCCCGGGCGAGCGCGGCGCGCTGGGCCATGCCGCCCGAGAGTTGGTGCGGATAAAAATCAGCAAAGCCTTCCAGCTTGACGAGCTTCAGCACCTCGTCGATGCGGTATTCCCGCTCGCGGATGAGGCCCCGCGCTTCCAGACCCGTTGCGATATTGGCGCGCACCGTGCGCCAGGGAAACAGCGTCGCATCCTGGAAGACCAGGATACGATCCGGGTTCGGCGCGGTGACCGGGCGACCGTCCTCCAGCACCCTGCCGGCCGTCGGCGTCTCCAGCCCGGCGGCAAGGCGCAGCAGCGTGGACTTCCCGCAACCCGAAGGGCCGAGCAGGGCGACGAACTCGCCGGGCACAATCCTCAGGCTCACATCGTCGAGAACCTGCAGCTCCTTGCCATCGAGCGCATAGCGGTGGGAAACGCCTTCCACATCGAGCGCAATGCTGGCGGCGGGGGCTTCTGGAAGGGCGAGCGCCATCAGAGGATCCCCTTCTGCCAGCCGAGCAATTCATCACGCACGAGGAAGAGAAGCCGCACGAGCCCCGCGCAGATCAATGCCATGACGATGAGGGCGGCATAGACATTGGCATAGGCCGAGTAGGCCGTGTTGAACTGGAGATACCAGCCGAGCCCGAACTTGGCACCGAGCATCTCGGCCACAACCAGAACGGCGAAGGAATAGTAGAGCCCCATAAAGAGCCCGACGAAGACATTCGGCAGCGAGGCAGGGATCGCAACCTTGAAAATAAGGAAACGGTTGTCCGCGCCGAGCGTGCGGGCGACGTCATAGAAGGAACGGTTCACCTGGCTGACCCCGGCCGCGGTGAGGATGGCAACCGGAATGCCCGATGCCAGCGCCACGAGGAAGATGGAGGCGTGGAAGGTCGACGGGAAGAGGAAGAAGGTGCAGGGGATCCAGGCACTCGCCGGTACCGGCCCGATCAGCTTCAAAAGCGGCATGCCCCAATAGGCGAAACGCCTCGACCAGCCGAGCGCGACGCCGCCGGCAAAGCCGACAAGAACGCCCGAGAAGAAACCGAGAGCCCAGAGGCGCCCCGTATAGGCGATGCAGATCAGCAGCCTGTCCCAGTCCGTGACATAGACATGCAGGAGGCCCTGCGGCGGCGAAAAGAACGGTTTCGGCAGCCAGCCGAGCTTGGCCGTCAGCACTTCCCAGGCAGAGAGCCAGAGGCCGAGCACGATGAACCACGGCCCGTAATGGATGAGCGTTTGCCCGACGCGGCCAAGCCTGCCGACCGTGACCGACAGCACGAGAAAAATCCCCGCGCCGGCGAGCGTGACGGCAGCAAACAGCTCCGTCGCCCCCCAGACAATGACATCGGGCAGGCCGTAGGTGAGCGCTGCGGCAAGAGACCATGTGCCGGCCGCCCAAAGCCCGTTGCGCCAGATGCCCGAAAAAGGAAGGGCAAGCGAACGCCGCCCTGCCCCGCCGAAGGTTTCCTCGATCGCCGTGCTCATGCCGTCACGCGAAAATGTCGATGGTGATGCGGTTTGCGATCTCCTCCGGATCGGTGGAGGCATCGATGACACCGGTCAGCCTGAGGTCCTCATAGCCGATCTGCACTTCCTTCAGGAGTTCCTTGCCGAACCAATGGTCATGATAGGTGAAGGCGGCGAGGACTTCGGTCAGATCCTGCAGCGACAGGCCCGGCCTCAGCGTATCGAAGTACCATTTGGCGACTTCGTCCGGGTGCTTTGCCGTGTACTGGTGGATCTCGAGATTGGCGGCCGCAACCCGCTTGATGGCGTCCTTGTTGGCTTCGTAATAATCGCCGTTGACGCCGAGCACGCAGCAGACGCGGTCCTGGAAGGTGCCGGTCTGCGTATCGGCGACACGGCGGAAACCGTGCTGTTTCTCATAGGAATAGGCCCAGGGATCCATATGCGCGACGGCATCCGCCTCGCCCTTCAGCACGCCCTCTGCAACGAGATCGAAGGGGAAGACCTTCCAGGTGACGTCGGCTTCCGGATTAAGGCCGGCCTTGGCGAGCGCGACGGAGAAGGCGACGCGCGAGGGCGACATGACGTCGAAGGTGCCGATCGTCTTGCCCTTGAGGTCAGTCAGCGTCCTGATCTCGGAGTCGGGCTTTACGAGGATGCTCTGGCAACCGCCATGCGAGCCGGCAAAAAGCCGAACGTCGAAACCCTGCTCGATCGGCTTCAGCCAGTCATAGAGCAGGCCCGGACCGGCTTCGGCCTTGCGGGTGGCGAGCGCCTGAATGAGCGTCTGCCCGCTTGCACCCTGATAGAACAGCTCCACGTCGAGCCCGTGCTTTGCATAGATGCCCTTGGAAAGACCAAAGCCGACGGGCGAATGGCAGGCCGCGACCTCGGTCCATTCCAGCTTGATCGGAATGAGATTGCCGGCGACAGCATAGCGCGTCGACCGTGCGCCGATCACCCCGGCCGTGGCAGCCAGGGCGGTTACGCCCGCAGCCTTGATCAGGCCGCGGCGCGACAGGCCCTTGGAAAGAATGGTTTCAGATTGCCGGCTCATCGGATGTCCCCTCGCGAAATGATGGAGGCCAGTCTATCAAAAATTGATATAGTTTATAGATTTTATAGATTATAACGTTGCCTCAAGGAGGAATATTCTTTTGCCATTCGCTGGCGCCACGCTTCCTGCATTCTCCCACCCCGAGAGCGTCGCCCCCAAACAGGATTGCGGCAGACCCGAACGGGCCCTTTTTCCGTCTCCCTTTGAGGACTTGCCACAGGGGAACGCTCTCTCAACCTAGGCCCCATCGCGGAGCGCGTAACGCTGATCGCAAATCGACCAGAGCGTTCCGCGTTCTTTTCCACCCGGCCGGTTAAAACCGTCCGCTACGACGCCGACAGGGAAGCAAATTTCTTCTCCTTCCAGGCAAAATTGAACGTTCATTTCTTAAATACACTAATTATATAGATAATATCTACATACCTTCCGTGCAAGCCAAAGCGCCCGCACACCGGAAGTTCGATCCTTTTTTTGAAAATGGGGACATTTCAATATGATAGTGCAAAGATCCTTCCGGCGGATCATTCAATCGGCCGCGGCCGCGGCCTTCCTCACCACCACCATGCTTTCCGGTCTCGCCCATGCCGGCCCGACGCTGGACAAGATCAACCAGCGCGGCACGATCAAGGTCGGCGTCGGTACCACGCCGGGCTTCTTCGCACCCGACAGCAACGGCAAGTGGCAGGGCTTCTTCATCGATTTCGGCCGCGCCCTTTCCATCGCCGTCTTCGGCACACCGGACAAGGTGGAGTTCACCTCCTCCTCGCCACAGCAGCGTCTTCCCGCCTTGCAGAGCGGCGAGTTCGACATCCTGCTCTCGGGCGTGACCGTCACCACCACCCGCGCCTTCAAGCTCGGCTTCCACTTCGGCCCGACGGTCTTCTACGACGGCCAGGGCATTCTCGTGCGCAAGGACCTCGGCGTCACCAAGGCAGCCGACCTCGACGGCGCAACCATCGGCGCCCAAAGCGGCACGACGGGCGAACTCAACGTCGCCGACTTCTTCCGCAAGACAGGCAAGACCTTCACGCCGGTCACCATCGAGGATACCGGACAGTTCATCGACGCGCTCGAATCCGGCCGGGTCGATGCAATCACGCAGGACTCCTCCGACCTCGTCGGCAAGCGGACCCAGCTGAAGAAACCCGATGACTACGTGCTCCTGCCCGAGCGCCTCTCCAAGGAACCACTCGCACCGGCGATCGCCGGCGGCGACGACCGCTGGCTGGAACTGGTGAACTGGACGGTCAACGCGACGATCCAGGCGGAAGAGTGGGGCATCACCTCGGCCAATGTCGATGAATTCCTGGAGACGGACGATCCGGCCATCCAGCGTTTCCTTGGCGTCGATCCGTCCTTCGCCAACGAGCTCGGGCTCGATCCGAAATGGGCCTATACCATCATCAAGACCGTCGGCAATTACGGCGAGATCTTCGATCGCAACCTGAAGCCCCTCGGGTGGGACCGCGGTTACAACAGCCTGTGGACCAACGGCGGCCTGCTCTACTCGCCGCCATTCCGCTGATGTCGGACAGACGCGTGTTTCGCGCCGTGATGCCGGGCCCATCAAGGCCCGGCATCTTCGGGAAGGTGCGCGCCTGGTGGGGTGGCTGGCCGCTCAGCCAGCTCGCCTTCCTTGCCGTCGTCGCACTTTTCGTGGCCCTCTTCGTTCACAATATGCTCGAAACCATGGCACGCATCGGTATCCTGCCCGGCTTCGGCTTCCTGTCCGGCTCCGCCAATTTCGAGATCGGCGAAAGCCCGATCGCCTTTCGCGCGGGCGATACCTATCTGCGCGCGATCCTTGCCGGGCTTGTCAACACGCTGAAGGTCTCCCTCCTCGGCTGCCTGCTTGCGACGGTCCTCGGCGTTGCCGTCGGCATTGCCGGCCTTTCGCGCAATCTCCTGCTTTCCTCGCTCGTGCGCTGGTACATCGAGATCACCCGCAACACGCCGCTGCTGCTGCAGCTCTTCTTCTGGATGGGGCTCGCCAAGGCGTTGCCCGCCCCGCGCCAGGCCACCGCGCTCCTCGGCGCCGTCTTCCTCACCAATCGCGGCATCTACATACCTTCTCTGTCGCTGGAGGGCGGTGCATTCGGCCTGCCGGCGGCGCTGGCGCTTGCAGGTCTTGGCGCCATCGCGCTCCTTCTCGCGCTGCGCGCCGCGCACCGGCTTACACGTCTGACCGGCCTTGCGGCGGTCGTCCTTGCCACCGCCGCACCGCTTTCCTTTCTCCTCCTCTCCGGCGCCCAACCAGTCGCCGAAACCCCGGCACTTTCCGGCTTCAACATTCGCGGCGGGCTCAATCTTTCACCGGAATTCGCCGCGCTGTTGACCGGTCTCGTCGTGCGCTTCTCCGCGCTGATCGCGGAGATCGTGCGGGCCGGCATCCAATCGGTCGGCGCCGGCCAGTGGGAAGCAGCCCGTGCGCTCGGGCTGCATGACGGCCAGATCATCCGCCTTGTCGTGCTGCCCCAGGCGCTGCGCGTCATCACGCCGCTGACGACATCGAGCTATCTCGACCTTACGAAGGATTCGAGCCTTGCCGTCGCCATCGGCTTTCCCGACCTCGTCAGCATCATCAACACGACCGCCAACACGACCGGCCAGTCCATGGAAGCGCTGATCATTCTGATAGGGACCTTCCTTGCCATCAACCTCTCGCTGTCCGCACTCATGAATACCTACAACAACCGTGTCGCCCTTCGTGGAGGCAAACGATGACGGCGGCGACCCGAACCCTCGCGACGCTCCGCACCGGCCTCTTCGGCACGCGCACGAACACGCTGATTACCGCCGCGGCGCTGCTTGTCCTGTCGCAGACCCTGCCGCCACTGCTGCGCTGGGCCGTGCTCGATGCCACTTTCAGCGGCGATGCGAGCGCTTGCACACGGGAGGGTGCCTGCTGGGCCTTCGTTTCGGCGAAGCTGCGCTTCATTCTGTTCGCCTTCTATCCCCCGGACCTGCAATGGCGGCCAGCGCTCGTCATCCTGCTCATCGCGGCGATCCTGACGGCAAGCGCCCTGCCCCGTTTCTGGGGCCGCACCTTGCTTCTCGCCTGGCCGCTGGCGATCCTTGCCTGCTGGCTTCTCCTGGCCGGAACCTTCACCGCGACCCCCATCGCCTCCAACCAGTGGGGCGGCCTGCCGGTAACGCTCTTCGTCTGGGCCGTCTGCTTTGCCGCGGCAACGCCAATCGCCGTACTGCTGGCGCTGGCCCGCCGCTCCTCGCTCGGCGGGCTGCGCACCTTCTCGGTGCTCTATATCGAACTGATGCGCGGTACGCCGATGGTCGGCATCCTCTATGCAGCCATGCTGATCCTGCCCATGGCCCTGCCGGACGGCCTCTCCTTCGACAAGATGCTGCGCGCCATCCTCATGGTGACGCTGTTCTGGGCCGCCTACATCGCCGAGGTCATCCGCGCCGGGCTGCAGGCCATTCCCGGCGGGCAACGGGAGGCGGCAACGGCGCTCGGCCTCGGCTACTGGAGGACACAGCACCTCGTCATCCTGCCGCAGGCCTTTCGCATCGTCATCCCCGGCATGGTCAATCTCGCCATCGGCTTTCTCCTGGCGACATCGCTTCTTGCCGTCATCGGCATTTTCGATCTTCTCAACGCCGCCCGTGCGGCGGCCACCGATCTGCAATGGCTGGGTTTCTACAATGAGGCCTATTTCGTCGTCGCCCTCGTCTACTTCGTTATCTGCTTTGGCGCGTCCCGCTACAGCCGGTGGCTGGAGCGCCGGCTTTCGGGCAGCAGGACGCAAACCGGCGCCCCGAAGGCGCCGCGCAAGGAATAACTCCACCGTTAGCGGTACGAAGAATATAATTCCTTACTCAAACTATAGAATTTATTATCATATTGTGATCCACTCCAATCCGGAAGACACAGCATGAGCACGACCGACCAGCCCCTTGATTTCCTTTGGTTCATCCCGAGTTCCGGCGACGGCGCCTATCTCGGCTCCGACGATCTGAGTCGCCCGCCGGATCCGGGCTATTTCCGCGAGATTGCGGTAGCGGCGGACCGTCTCGGCTATTCGGGGGTGCTTATTCCCGTCGGCGCCGCCTGCGAGGAATCCTTCGTACTCGCCGCCGATCTCGCTGCCCGCACGGAAAAACTGAAGTTCCTGGTGGCGATCCGCCCTGGCACCGCGACGCCGGCCTACTACGCTCGCCTTGCCTCCACGCTCGACCGCGTGTCGAACGGCCGGCTTCTGCTCAACATCGTGGTGGGCGGCAGCGCCGAGGAACTTGCCGGCGACGGCATCTTCCTGCCGCACGACGAACGCTATGACCACGCGAGCGAGTTCTTCCAGGTCTTCAACGAGCTGATCGAGACCGGCCGCTCCACCCTTGACGGGAAGTACATCAAGGCGATCGACGCCAAGCTCGGCCTGCCGCCCGTGCAAGCGCCGCGCCCACCGATCTATTTCGGCGGCTCGTCCGATGCGGCGATCGACTTCGCCGGCGGCATCGTCGACAAGTACCTCACCTGGGGAGAGCCGCCGGCCCAGGTCGCCGAAAAGATCGCCCATGCCCGCAGGGCCGCCGCCGCCAGAGGCCGCACCGCGACCTTCGGCATCCGCCTGCATTTCATCGTGCGCGAGACGGACGAGGAGGCCTGGGAGGCCGCCGATCGACTGATCTCGAAGCTTTCCGACGAGGCCATCGCCTCGGCGCAGGACGTGCTGACGAAGAACTCCGATTCCGTTGGTCAGGCGCGCATGGTGGCACTGCATAACGGCCGGCGCGACAGGCTGGAGGTCTCGCCCAACCTGTGGGCCGGCATCGGCCTCGTGCGGTCCGGCGCCGGCACGGCGCTGGTCGGCTCGCCGAAGACGGTCGCGGCGCGGCTTCGCGAATACCAGGCGCTGGGGATCGATACGGTGATCGCGTCGGGCTATCCGCATGTGGAGGAGGCCTACCGCGTCTCCGAGCTGCTCTTTCCGGAACTCGGTCTGCCCGGCCCGCGCAACCAGCTGCGCTCCTCCTTCGGCGGCCATCAGGTCTTCGGCGGCGGCGGCCATGGCGGCAACGTCAAGCTGACCTCCGCATCGTAGACGTGGCTTCCTCTCGCAAATGATCCGGGTGGCAGCCTGCCACCCGGACCAATCACCTCATCACCCCTGGCGTCGTGGGACGCCCGCCCTTCCGAGCGGGCACAGGTGTCATCCCTTGGCCGGCTTTTCCAGCAGATGCAGCAAATCCGGATGATGCGCGGCAGCGACATCAGGGTGGGAACGCAGGCGGCTTTTCAGATGATTGATGCCGACTTCGCGGAAGATCGGGTTCAGCGGATCGACCGTCACGCCCCGTTCGGCGCGCTTCAGCTCCTCCGGCAGCGCGATCACGGGGATGGTCGCGTCGTAGCGCGCGCCGAGGAAGAAGGCGACGGAGAAACGCTCGGTGCCGGCAGGCGGCGTGACGACGTCATGCACGTCCGCCCGCACGAACCCGTTTGTCGCCAGCTCCAGAAGCTCGCCGCTGTTGATGATGAACGTGCCGGGCACCGGCGGCGCCTCGATCCATACACCCTCTTCCGTACGGATACGCAGACCCGGTGTCGTGTCCTGCAGCAACACCGTGACGAAGCCGCCGTCCTTGTGCGCCCCGACGCCCTGGTCGCTGCCAGCGGCCTCACGGCCGGGATAGCGGATGATCTTCAGAAGCTGCGAAGGCGACGGCTCGTAGATCTCGGCAAAGGCGTCTTCCGGCTGTCCGAGCGAAAGCGCAATGGCCTTCAGCACATCGATCCCGATACGGGTGACCTCCGCCTGATAGCGCAGCAGCAGCTGTTTCAACTCCGGTTGGGCCGCCGGCCACTGGTTCGGACCGTAGAGGCGGTTCCAGGGCGTCGCCGGCGCCGTCTCGATCGCGGTGCCCTCCGTGTTGATGTCAAGCTGCTCGCGCCAGTCCTGTTCTCCGCGGGTACGTTCATAGCCCGCCCGGTTGTAGCCGCGGAAATGCGGCGACTTCACCATTTCGATCGACAGCTTTTCCGCCTCCGGCAGCGCAAAAAACCGCTTGGAGGCAGCGAGCACGTCGTCGATCAGGCTCTGTGGCACGCCGTGGCCGGTCAGGTAGAAGAAGCCGTGATCATGCAGGACGCGGGTCAGTTCCCGGACAAAGCCCTCCCGCTCGGCTGGGCCGCCATAGAAGCGGGAAAAATCGATCGTCGGCAAATGGATGGGCTTGGTATGGATGGTCATGAAAGCTCCTCGATAGAAACGATGCGCAGGCCGCTCCACGGCCGAAGGCGCTGGACGGCGTTGACGACTCGCCTTTGGAGATCGACCGCCCGTGCATCGGCAAGCGCCTGCCGAGCGTGGCCGGGATCGATCGCACCGTCAGGAGCAGACGCGACGGGTAAAGCGCAACCTGCAATCGTCACGGTGTTCTCCTTCGACAGTTCAATAAATTATATAATCTATAGAATTTAATCTAATCGAGAGCGTGCATTCCAACTTGCCCGGGATAGCGTAGTTTTTTCTCCTACCGTCGAAGCGCGGGGGGATGAGGCTTGCCGCGTGCAGGCGTCGCGCCGGGATGGCTGCCGCCCGTTCTCGGCAGGGCACCCGAAGGCACGCGGCAAGCCGCCATCGTACCCTATATCCAGACCGTCCTCCCTTCGCCTTCGCATCCGAATGCTTTCAGCAGGTTAGGGGCGACGTCGAGCAGCCTCTCGGCCCGGTCGGTCAGGAGAAACGCCGCCGTCTGCGGCTCGCGATAGGCAAGGATCTCGGCGCGTGAGGCGCGCGTATAGAGACCACGCAAGGCGCGCAGGCAACCGCTATGGGTGACGGCGATATGCGGGCGGGCCGGATCGAGGGTCTGGAGCCATGCCTGCAACCGCCCGGTCAGCCCCGTCCGGCTCTCGCCGCTCGGCATCGCGTACTCCCAGGGGTCGGATGCGTTTGCGCCATATTGCTCCGGCAGATCCTGTTCGATCTCATCGTGCAGGCGCCCTTCCCAAACGCCGTAGCTGCGCTCGGCAAGCCGTGGCTCCTCGGCAAAGCGGTCGAAGGGCACCGCCCAGATATCGGCGAGGATGGAGGCGGTCTGCCGGGCACGGCCAAGAGGGCTCACCCAGAAGGCTGCATCCTGCAGGCCGGCCACGGTTTCCGAAAGCCGCACAGCTACGGCCTGCGCCTGCCGCACGCCATTGGCGGTGAGCGGCGTATCGCGGCTTCCTTGCAGGCGCCCGGCGACGTTCCATTGGGTCTCCCCGTGGCGAATGACGAGGAGGGTGGGCAGAGTATCGGTCATGTCATGAGGCCTTTGCATGGAGAAACCTTCGCCGCCGGAGCGGCGAAGGCTATGAGGGTCAATCGGCAAGCCACAGAACGGAGGCCGGCTTGATGCCGAGCACCGTCTGGCTGCCCGGAGCAAGCAGGCCGTCGCCGGAATGGAAGGGGGCATCGACCAGCACCGTCGCCTTGCCCACCTCCACGCCGTAGCGCACCGTGGCACCGAGAAACTCCCGGTGCGCGATGGTGCCGGAAAGCGGGACGGCATCGGTTTCGACCGTGCCGATCGTCGCATATTGCGGCCGGAAAACGAGCTTGGCACCGGCCGGAACCTCGACACCGGCCGGGACCGGGATGCTGCCGCCACCGGCAACCTCGAAGCTGCGCGTCGCGCCCTCGCCCTTCACACTGCCCTCCAGGATATTGGCCGTGCCGAGGAAGTTGGCGACAAAGAGATTGGCCGGCTTCTCGTAGAGATGCATCGGCGTGCCGACCTGTTGGATACGGCCCTCGTTGAAGACGGCGATGCGGTCGCAGACCGTGTTCGCCTCCTCCTGGTCGTGGGTGACGAAGATGGTGGTGAGCTTCAGTCGCTGCTGGAGCTCGCGCAGCTCCCGCCGCACCTCCACGCGCATCTTCGCGTCCAGGTTCGACAGCGGCTCGTCGAGCAGCAGCACCTTCGGCTCGATGGCGATGGTGCGGGCAAGCGCCACGCGCTGCTGCTGGCCGCCAGAAAGCTGCGAGGGTCGCCGGTCGGCAAGATGCGAGAGCCCGACCAGCGCAAGGGCCGCAGCCACCCGCTTGTCCACCTCGGCGCGCGGCAGGCGCCGTTCCTCGAGGCCGAAGGCGACGTTGCGCGCGACGGTCATGTGCGGCCAGAGCGCGTAGGACTGGAACACCATGCCGATGTCGCGCTTCCACGGCGGCATGTCGAGCACATCCTCGCCGCCGACGACGACCGCACCGTTCTGGGCCTGGTTGAAGCCCGCGATAAGGCGCAGCAGCGTCGTCTTCCCGCAACCGGACGGACCGAGGAAGGCGAAGAACTCGCCGGGCTGGATGTCGAGATTGATGTCCTTCAGCACATGCAGCGAACCGTAGTAGAGGTTCACGTCGCGGATGCTGATCGCCTTGGCGGGGCTGTCCGCAAGGGACGTCTTGTCGATGTTGATGGTCATAGTCCGTTCCTCCCGGATCATTTGCCGATGCCGAGCGCCTTCTGGCGGCGCTCGATGACGTAGTGGGACAACAGCGTGCAGAGCGCGACCATGACGACCGCGATGACGCCGAGCGCAGCGCCGGGGCCGCGGCCGGCCGGCGATTGCATGAAGACGTAGAGGCCGTAGGCGAGCGGGGCGTCGGAATTGCTCTGGATGAGCATCAGCGTCGCGGAGAGCTCGACGGCAGCAGTCGAGAAACTGGTGACGAAGCCAGCAAGAAGCCCGCCCGTCATCAGCGGCAGCACGATGCGGCGGATGGTCCGCTGCTTGGTCGCCCCGAGGTTTTCCGCCGCCTCTTCCAGCGATTCCGACACCTGTTGCAGGGCGGCATAGCAGGCCCGCAGTGCATAGGGCAGGCGTCGGATGGCGAGCGCCAGCACGACCATGACCCAAAGCGTGGCGAGCGGCGTACCATCCGGCAGCGTCACGCCGTAGAAGGTGCGCAGATAGCCGATGCCAAGCACGACACCGGGAATGGCGAGCGCCGAGGTCGCCGCCCAGTCAAGCCAGCGGCGGCCGACGATCTTGGTGCGCAGCACGAGATAAGCGATGGCACCGCCGACGACCACGTCGATGAGGCCGGCAAGCGTCGCGTAGATCAGTGTGTTCTTGATGTAGATCGAGCTTTCACCGAAGACGCGGCCGTAATGTGCCAGCGTCACCGCATCCGGCAACGGGCTGAAGGACCAGACCGTGGCGAAGGACAGCATGAGCAGGCCGATATGCGGCGAGAGCACGAGCAGGAGGATGAGGCCGACGACACCGTAGGCAAGGATGCTTTCGCCGAGGCCAAGCTTGCGCCGCGACAGGCCACCGCCGCCGCGCTGGGTGGTGGCATAGTCCTTGCCGCGCATGGCGACCGCCGACAGCCACATGGCGAAAATCGAGACGACGATGAGGATGACGGAGATGACGTAGCCCATCGGGTCGGTCAGGCCAACCGAGGTCACGCGCAGATAGGCCTGCGGTGCCAGCATGTCCTTGACGTTGAGGAGAAGCGGCGTCGCGAGATCGTCGAAGACCTTGACGAAGACGAGCGATGCGCCGGCAAGGTAGCCGGGCATGGCGAGCGGGAAGACGATGCGGCGGAAGAGGCGCATGCCGGACGAACCGAGGTTCTGCGCCGCCTCCTCCATCGACCGGTCGATGTTGCGCAGGCTGGTGGAGAGGTTGATCAGGATGAAGGGGAAATAGTGCAGCGACTGCACGAAGATGACGCCGTTCAGGCCTTCCATGAAAGGAATGCGGACGCCGAACCAGTCGTTGAGCAGAAGGTTGACGGTGCCATTGCGGCCGAACAGCAGCTGCATGGCAACCGCGCCGACGAAGGGCGGCATGATGAGCGGCACGAAGCCGAGCGTCTGGATGACCAGCGATCCGCGAAAGTCGAAGCGCGTCGTCAGTACCGCGAGCGGCAACGCGATGGCGCTCGCCCAGACGACGGACATGGCCGAGACATAGACGGAATTGAAGAAGGAGCGACGGAAGAGGTCGGTCCTGAAGAAGTCGACGAAGTTGACGGCGGTGAGCGCGCCGGTGCCCTTCTCCGTGAAGGCGGTGTAGATCACCGTTCCGGCGGGAATGACGAGGAAGATCGCGAGAAACAGCGCAATCAGCGTCACCGCCAGAACCTGGCCGGGCCGCGCCGTAATGCGCCGGGCAGGAAGGGATGAAAGTGCGAAAGCCATGAGGCAGTCTCCGGAATGAGATCGGCCGGCCCGGCGGCCGATGGGCACCGGGGGAACGAAGACAGGACGGGAAAACAGGAAGGAGAGGGTTTCCGCTCTCAAGGAGACGCGGAAACCCTCAAGGCGTCAGTCGATGAGGTCGAGCGCCTGCTCGGCCTTGGTCTTGGCGGCAGCGTATTTCTCGCCGGCGAATGCCGCCCACGCCTGTTCCAGCTCGGCCTGGCGGGCCGTTTTCTCCTCGCCGCCGGTGAAGGCGGCGCGCATTTCGTCGCTCGCAGCTTCCTCCGCCGTGACCGGCATCTTGGAGATCAGGCCGTGCGCTTCGGCGATCAGCGCCCGCGCTTCGGCCTGGTCGTTGCTCGCCAATGCCTTCTCAGCAGCATGGATCGCCTTGGTCGCATCGCGCAGGCTGTCGAGCTGGAAGGTGATCAGCTGGTCATAGAGGGCGTCGACGACATCCGTGCGCTTCTTGGAAACATCCGAATCGAAGGTGATCATCGACTGGAAGCGCGGATCCTCGAAGGGATTCGGGAAGCCTTCGGGTGCGTCCTTGTAGAGCGCCGGATTGATCGGCAGGCGGCGGATTGCCGGTTCGAGCAGAACGGCCTGCCCCTTTTCCGACAGCAGGTAGTTCACGAAGGCTTCGGCACCCTTCGGGTTCGGCGCATTGGCGATGATGCCGACATTGGCCGGCACGACGGTGGTGATCGAAGGATAGCTGAAGCTGACGGGGAAACCACTCGCCTTGGCGGAGAAGGCGAAGAAGTCGATGACGATGCCGATACCCGTCTGGCCGGAGTTCACCGCATCCGGCACGCCAAAGGAGCGTTCCGTCACCTGCTGGAGGTTGCCGCCGATGCCCGTCAGCGTCGCCCAGCCCTTTTCCCAGCCCTCACCCTGGAGGATGGTCTCGATGGTGAGATGCGTCGTGCCGGAACGCGAAGGCGCAGCGATCGCGATGTGATCATGATACTCCGGCTTCAGCAGATCGCTCCATTCCGTGGGCTGCGGCAGGTTGTTGGCCTCCAGATAGCGGTCGTTCGACATGATGCCGTAGCCGGACGCGGCAAAGCCGAAATAGTAGCCATCCGGATCGTTGACGGGATAGGAGCCGACCTTCTCCGGCAGGCCCGTGACGGACGGAGCGAACTTGGCGAGCAGGTTGCGGCCCTTCAGATTCTCGAAAGCATCAGGCGCGGAAGCCCAGAACAGGTCGACCTGGTTGTTGGCCTTCGTCTCGTCGACGAACTTGACGCCGGAACTCGTGCTCTTGTTCTGCACGTCGAGCGTATAGCCGGGATTGGCGGCCTCGAAGCCGGCCTTGAAGGGATCGGTGACGTCCTTGGAGAAGGACGTGATGACGGTGACCTTTCCGCCGTCCTCAGCATAAACAGTCGAAAGAGCGGCAGCCGACATCAGCATCGCCGCGGCAATGGTCTTGAGCATATGGTTTTCCTCCCAATGGCACCGCCGGCTCTCCGGCGGTCATCAGGATGTCAGCAAGGCCCGTGCCAGTTTCGAAAATCCCGGAAAACCGGTGTTTCCGCCCGGAGAATGGGAAAGAAAGGTAACATCGCCCCCAATTCTCGGGGTCAGAACGGTAACCTCACGCCTCCTCCTCGCCCCCGAGGCCGTGCTTGCGCATCTTGAGATAGAGCGTCTTGCGCGAGATGCCGAGTGCATCGGCTGTGGTGCCGATGCGGCCGTCTTGCTCGGCAAGGCTGTCGACGAGGATCGCCCGCTCCACCCGATCCATGCGCGCCTCCAGTGTTTCCCCGGATGACCCGCTCCCGCCGACCGGCAGGTCTTCCAGGCCGAGCACATAGCGTTCGGCGACATTGCGCAGCTCCCGCACATTGCCCGGCCAGCTGCGGCGGTCGAGATCGGCAAGGAAGGTCGCATCCACATGCGGCGCCGCGCGGCCCTGGCGGCGGGCGGCAAGATCGAGGAAGTGACGGAAGAGCAGCGCCACGTCGCCCCGACGCGCCGAAAGCGCGGGAAGCTCCACGCGGGCGATGTCGAGCCGGTAGGCAAGGTCCTCGCGAAACCTGCCCTGCCGGGCGAGCTGATGCAGGTCCGCCTTCGTCGCGGCAACGACCTGGAGATCGACCGCAACCTCGTCGTTCGAACCGAGCCGCTCGATGACGCGCTCCTGAAGCACACGCAGCAGGCGGACCTGCGCGGACAGCGGCATGGATTCGATCTCGTCGAGGAAGAGCGTGCCGCCGTCGGCATGTTCGATCTTGCCGATGCGCTTGTCCTTCGCCCCGGTGAAGGCGCCGGCCTCATGGCCGAACAGTTCCGATTCCAGCATGGTCTCCGGGATCGCGCCACAATTGACCGCGACGAAGCGGCCCTTGCGCCCACTGAAATCGTGCAGCGCCCGCGCCGTCACCTCCTTGCCGGTGCCGGTTTCCCCCAGAACGAGGATGTCGGTCGCGGCCCCGGCGATGCGCTGCAGTCGCTCACGCAGCAGCACCATCGGCGCCGAATGGCCGATCAGCCGCGCCTCCCAACCATCCATGGCAACGGAAAGGCGCAGACGTCGGTTTTCGACGAGCAACCGGCGATGGGCGAGCGCACGACGTACGGTCTCGATGAGATGGACCGGGTCGGCCGGCTTTTCGAGGAAGTCCCAGGCACCATCCCGCATGGCGCGCAGTGCCATCGGGATATCGCCATGGCCTGTCATCAGCACGATGGGAATCTCCCGGTCGATGGCCCGCACGGCGGCGAGAAGGTCGAAGCCGTCCTGCTGGGGCATGCGCACATCCGACACGATCACCGCCTCGCTGTCCGCCTGCAGGCCGGAAAGCGCAGCGGCGACGGAGCCATGCGCGCTGACGCGAAATCCTTCGATCTCGAGCAGTTCGCGGCAGGCGTCTAGCACATTGGCGTCGTCGTCGACGAGAATGATGTCGGTCGATGCGGTCATGCCGCTCCTTTCAGGGACACGATGAAACGCGTGCCGCCGGGCCCGGTCTCCAGCACGCCGATGTCGGCGCCGAAGTCCTTGATAATGTTGTAGGAAATGGAAAGGCCGAGCCCGAGCCCGGCGCCGACCGGCTTGGTGGTGAAGAAGGGATCGAAGACTGCGCCGCGATCCTTCGCGGCGATACCCGCGCCGGTGTCACCGACGATCAGGCTCGCTCCCGCATCGCTTTTCTCGGCCGTCACTGTTACTACCCGTTCAGGCCGACCGGCGACGGCATCGAGCGCATTGGCGATGAGGTTCACCACGACCTGCTCCAGCCGCACCGGTTCGGCCATCACGCGCGGCATATCGGGCGGCAGGGCGAGCTTCAGTGTCACCCGCTCCTCCTCGAAGCGGTGCTCTAGAAGGCTCAGGGCTTCATGTACGACAGCCGGAAGATCGACGGGGTGCAGCTCCGCATCCGGCCGGCGCGCGAAGCGACGGATATGGCTTATCTGGCCGGCCATGCGGGCTGTCAGAGCGCGGATCTTTTCCAAATTGTTCAGCGCCTGCTCGCTGTTGCCGCGCGCAATCAGCGTCGACCCACTGTGAATATGCGCGCGGATCGCCGCGAGCGGCTGGTTCAGTTCGTGCCCGATGCCCGCCGCCATCTGGCCCAGCGCCGCCAGCTTGGCCGACTGCACCAGCTCGTCACGCGTCTGGCGAAACAGGGTAAGGGCCCGGGCGAGGTCCGCCAACTCGTCGTCACCACCGGCGGGAATCCGCACCGCCGGATTGCCCGCACTGATCGCCATCGCGGCATGGGCGAGCTGATCGATGCGCGCCAGCAGACTGCGATGCACGTAGAAGACGCCGATGCCGATGGCAAGCACCACCGCCAGCACGGCGATGGCCGCAAGCAGCTTTCGCCCGAGATCGATGGCCGCGGCAGCCCGCTGCGCCGCCGTACCCGCCCGTGCCTCGATCGCCACCACCTCCGCCTCGATGCGTTGGCCGAGTTCCGCGACGAGCCGGCTGTTCTCCTTTGCCAGTTCTCCGAGCCGGCCCGCCTCGCGCATTTCGGAGCGCTTCCGGTTGGGCGTGCCGGTCGCGGGATCGGATTGCTGCAGGATGCGCCGGGCGAGCTGGCGCACCGTCAGGCTGTCCGGCCAGCCCTCCAGCGTCGCAAGGCGCGCGGCAAGCTCGTCCGCGCTGTCACCGAGAAAGGCATTGGCCTCCTGAACCTCCTCCGCCGTCGCGCTGCTGACCAGCCGGGCGATCAACCCTGTGGCAAGATTGGCCTGCGACACCACGGTGAGCAGCGCCTCGCTGCGCCGCTGTTCTCCGAGCGCTGCGGCACTGCGGCCGTTGCGTGTCTCCGCCTCGATGTTGAAGCGGATATCGTCGACCAACGGATCGGCCTCTTCGATAAGATCGGCCTGAACCCAGCGCAGCTCCTCCACATCCGCGCGCATCGCCTCGGCCAGCGTGAAGCGCTTGCCGGCGGCAAGGTCGATCCGGGCGAGATTGCCGTTGATCGACGCCGCCAATGGCAGCAGGGATTGCACCGACGGCTCCGGCTCGTGGTTTTCCAGGAGCGCCTGCAGCGCCGCCAACCGTTCGGCATAGACACGCCTCGTCTCGTCATATTCCGCCCGTGTCTCCGCGCCGGTCAGCGCGGCGGTGACCGAGCCGATATCGGCACCCGCCTTGGAAAGCCGGGAGGCGAAAGCGAGCTGCGGCATCTGCACTTCAGCGATGCGCGAAAGCTCGCCCGACAATTCCCGGTAGGAGAGCCAGCCGACAAGGCTGGCGCAGACGGCGAGGCCGACGATGGCGACGAAGGCCGCGCCAAGACGCGCACCGATACCGAAACGCCAGCGGCTCTGCCCGTTCCATCGTGATTTCTTGCTCGTCTCCATGGCGGCGGCTTCTATCATCGCCGCCCGGCCGCGGTCGAGATGCCAACAAGCAGGCTTTCCGCCCGGGCAAGATTCCGCTCGACGGCGCCGCGGATGTCGCGTGCAAAGGCCTGCTGTTCGGTCGTGCGGGCAATGCCCCGCGGCCATTCCCCCTTCAGGCCTTCGGCCAATCTCTCGACATCGTCGGAAGAGCGCGGGGGTGTGCCGAGCAGCCGGCGCACACTCGCCAAAGTGCTGCGCCTGCCGGCATCCCCCGCAGCCTCGCCCTCAAGCGCCCGCAGCCGTGCCCAGAGACGGGCGAGCATCGCCCGGCGACGGACGATGTAGTCGTCGAAGATCAGGTTGACGATGCCGTAGCGCTCAGCCGAAAGGCGCGCGTTGAAACCGTTCGCCGCCAGCAGCCCACCAGTATTTTCTGCGGGCAGCAACCCGGCATTCAGCGCCGCCCGCACCGGAATGCGTCCGATCGCCGGGCGCAGGAGGATGTCCTGCCCTTCCTGCGAGAACAGGAAGTCGACGAACCGCTCGGCAGCCTCCGCGTTTCTTGCTCGCGAGAGGATGGCGATGTTGGCCGGCACGTAGACGGGATCCGGCGTCAGCACGAAGACGTTTTCCGCGCCCGAGACATCAGGCGCCTTTGCAAGGAAGTCGATCGTCACGCCGATGCCGAAGCGGCGCTGCGCAACGCCCGAGGCGACGCCGAAGCTGCGCGCCGTCACAGTCGAGAGGTTGCCACCGAGCTCCGACAGCAACGCCCAGCCTCGCTCCCAGCCGTAGGTCTGCAACAGCGCCTCGACGATCAGATGCGTGGTACCGGAACGGGAGGGCGACGTGATGCCGATATGGCCGGCATAGACGGGCATCAGCAGGTCCTGCCAGTTTTGTGGCACCGGCAGGTCGTATTGCGCGAGGTAGGCGGCGTTGTAGACGAGCCCATAACCGGACAGCGCGAAGCCCAGATAAAAGCCCTCCGGATCGTTGACGGGATAGCCGAGAATGCGCTCCGGCGCTCCGGTCTGCCGCGGCTGGATCGCTCGCAGGGCACCCTTGCGCTTCAGGAGTTCGAACGCGTCCGTCGCCGATGCCCAGAAGATATCCGCTGCGACCTCGGGCTTTTCGAGAATGAAGCGGCTCGCACTGCCGGTGTTGCGCTGCACGACCGTAACGCGGATATCCGGATTGTGCGCCTCGAAGGCACGCTGGAACGGCTCGTAGAAGGAAGGCGGATAGGAGGTGATGATCGACAGGTCTGCCGCCCGTGCTTCATGCGCGGAAAAAAGCAGCATGAAAGCGAGCAACAGACGCCAGCCCGCGCCGCGATGGTGTCCCGGCCGGTTCAAAACGGGCGTGCCTCCGGTGAAGATGCGAATGTCACAATGACAAAGCAGGGATATTGCCGGGACGCCGGAAGGATGTCCACCCGGCACCCACATCTCCCCTCTACTCCATCATGCCGGGCAGCCCAACCGCCAGGGTATCGATCGCCAGCCGGACGCGCGGCAGCATGACGGGGGAGCGCGGCCAGACAGCGTGGGTTTCGAAGGTGACCGACGGCACAGCCTTCAGGACCTGTCGAAGTCGCCCCGTAGCAACATCGTTCCTGATCATCCAGCAGGGCAGCCAGGCGAGCCCCAACCCGCGGCAGGCCGCATCCCGGATCGATTCGAGATCATCCAGCCTTAGGCGGGAGCGGGGCAGGACGACGCGCCAGGGGTCATCGGGCGATGGAAACACCCACGTATCGTGGCTCTCTCTCTTGCCATAGATGATGCCCTCGTGGTTCGGCAAATCCTCCAGTCGCTGTGGTTCGCCATGCATCTCGATATAGGCCGGCGAGGCACAGACCGTCAGGCGCTGAAAGGCGACCCGCCGGACGACGGTGTCGGCATCGTCCTTGAGACGGCCATTGCGCACTGCAAGATCGAACCCGTCGGCCCGCAGGTCGGCGACACGGTCGCTGAAGGACAGATCGAGTTCGAGCCCCGGATGGTGGTCTAGCAGGCCGATCAGCAGCGGCGCGACGCATTGGCGGCCGAAGATGACAGGCATCGTGACCCGCAGCTTGCCGCGGACATCGCGCCGGCCCGATTCCAGCTCGGCCTCGCCGGCCCGGATCTCCTCGATCGCCCTCAGGCACCGTTCATAGAAATAGCGGCCTTCTTCCGTCATGCCCTGGCTGCGCGTCGTGCGATGAAAGAGCCTGACCTTCAGCCGCGTCTCCATGCGCGCGATCGTCTTGGCGACGGCCGAGCGTGTCAGGTTGAGCCGCTTCGCCGCTGCCGAGAACCCACCGGCATCGACCGCTTCCACGAAAACCGAGACGTCCTTCAGGTGCTCCATATTGTATCCATTCAGGAACCAGTGTGGCGAATTAATACCGCAACTGCCGATGAGTTTTCAACGATAGGCTTCCTTCAACGCATCGAGAAGGAGAATAGCGATGACAATGGCAAGGCAGTGGAGCATGGCGGCGATCGGTCCGAAGGACTTCGCGATCCGCACTGCGGCAATCGCGGAACCCGGGCATGGCGAGGTTCGCGTGCGCACCGAAGCCGTTTCCCTCAACTACCGCGACAAGCTCGTTCTGGAGAGCGGCATGGGCCTGCCGCTGGACTATCCCTTCGTGCCCGCCTCCGACATGGCCGGCGTGGTCGAGGCCGTCGGCCCCGGCGTCAGCCGCTTCAAGGCGGGCGACAAGGTGATCTCCACCTTCATGCCCGGCCGGATCGAGGGCAAGGGCCTGGGCGATGCGCGCAATCCGCCCTACAGGACGCTCGGCGGTGCGCATCCCGGCGTGCTCTCGGAATATGTGACGTTCCCGGCCGACTGGTTCGTTGCCGCACCGAAGACGCTGGATGCCGGGGAAGCGAGCACGCTGCCCTGCGCCGGCCTTACAGCATGGATGGCACTCATCGAGAGCGGAAGCCTGAAGGCCGGCGAGAAGGTGCTGATCCAGGGAACAGGCGGGGTCGCTCTCTTCGCCTTGCAGATTGCACGGGCGCACGGCGCGCAGACCTTCGTCACGTCGTCGAGCGCAGAAAAGCGCGAAAGGCTGCGCGCGCTCAAAGCCGACCATCTGCTCCCGCGTGACGGCTGGGTCGAGCAGCTCATCGACCTGACGGACGGCCATGGCGCCGACCACGTGCTCGATATCGCCGGCGGCGCGGGTTTTGGAGAGGCGCTGAAAGCGGTGGCTGTCGGCGGGCGGGTCTCCTTGATCGGCGTGTTCGAAGGGTTCGAAATCTCCGGTCCCGCCTCCGCGCTTCTTCTCAAGTCGCCGGTCGTGCAGGGCATTTCGGTCGGTCATCGCCGGGCACTGGAGGACTTCGTGCGGGCCGTGGACAGCATCGGCCTCAAGCCGGTGATCGACAGGCGCTATCGCTTCGAGGAGGCGGATCAGGCCTTTGCACATCTCGATCGCGGACCATTCGGGAAGGTCGTGATCGAGTTCTGACCGTCGTTGAACCGCCCGGCGCAAAAAATACGCCGGGCGGCAGAGCCGTGTTGAACGCCTGTACGGGGCAAGGGCTATGCCGACTGGACGGCCCTGATACGCTCGACGCCGCCAACGACGGCTGAGAAATCCTGCCAGACGCCCTGCGCGCCCTTCTGCCATTCGTCAAACGCTTCCGGTTTCAGCACCTTGCCGCCGTTCTTCAGCGATTGCTCGATGGACTTCGCTTCGTCCTCGACAATGAGCTGGTTGAAATAGGCCGCCCCCTGGCGCGATGCATCCTGGAAGACGGCCTTCTGCTCATCGTTAAGCTGGCCCCAGAAGCCGGCGGCGTAGAAGATGACCCCCGACGCCCAGATATGGCCCGTTTCCGTCATGTAGGGCACGACTTCGTAGAGCTTGAAGCCGGCATAGGCGGATTTGGTAAGGTCCATGGCATCGGCAACGCCGGTCGACAACGCATTGTAGGTCTCGGTGATCGGAATACCCACGGGCGTGGTGTCGAAAGCGCTCCACAACCTCGTGTGCAGCGGGCTCTGGATAACCCGGATCTTCTTGCCCTTCAGCTGGTCCGGGCGCGTGACCGGCTCCTTGGTGAGGAGATGGCGCGCTCCGTAGTTGATGAAGTCGCCGACCACGAAATTCTGCGCGGCAAGCTTTTGCCGGAGGTCGGCGCCGACGTCGCCATCGACCGTCTTGCGCACATGGGCGGCATCCCGGAAGAGGAAGGGCAGGTCGAGTATCTGCAGGTCCGGTACCCAGCCCGAAAGCGAGGAGACTGTCGAAAGGCTGGCGTGAACGGAACCGAGGCGGGCGCCTTCGGCCACTTCCTTCTCGCCGCCCAGTGCGCCGTTCTTGACGATATTGAAGCGGAACTGGCCCGGAAGCTGCGCCTCCACCAGTTCGCTGATCTTCACCCACACCCTGGTTTCCGGCTTGTCGTCACCCAAGAGCGAGGCGACCGTGATCGTCGTGGCGCTGGCGGATGCCGCGCGAATATAGGCCGGCGCCGCAAAGGCGAGCCCGGTGGCGGCAGCGGTCTTCAAAAGAGTACGGCGGTTGAGATTGCCCATGTCTGATGTCCCCATGACAAGATGCGTTAGAAAAGGACCGCCCAGGCGCAAAGGATCGCCAGGGAAACGAGAAGCGCGGCGAGATAGGGCACGACGGCCCGAAAGAGCGCTGTGGCGGGAGTGCGGGTCACGCCGCTCACCACGAAGATGAGCATGCCGAGCGGCGGCGTCAGGCCGTGGATCATCAGATTGACCACCAGAATGACCCCGAAATGGATCGGATCGATGCCGGCGGCCACCGCGGCCGGCAGCAGGATCGGGCCGAACAGCAGGATCGCCGCGCCGATATCGAGCACGAGGCCGACGACGAGAAGGATGATGTTCGAAAGGATGAGGACCGCAAGCGCACTTCCGCCCAAAACTGTCACGAATTGGGTGACGAGGCCCGAGACGTCATCCACGGCGAGCAGGAACGCGAAGGGGCCGGCGGTGCCGATCAGCAAACCGATCGCAGCCGCTTCCGTCGCTGCCTGGCGGAAGGAAAGAAAGACGGAACCGAACCCGAGTTTCGACCAGGCCGCAAGGCCGAGCGTGTAGAGCGCAGCGAGGGCGGCAGCTTCCGTCGTCGTGACGACGCCGACGCGGATGCCCACCACGACAATGATACCAAGGCCGAAGGCCGGAATGGCCGCTATGGCGGCCCTTCCACGTTCGGCGCCCGTCGCACGGACCTGCCCTACCTGCTCCCGGACCGTCAGGTGAATGGCCACCGCAAGGCAGACGGCCATCAGCCCGCCGGCAAAGAAACCGCCGACCAGAAGCGAACCCACGGACAGGTTGGTCGCCGCAGCAAGGATCAGGAAGGCGATCGAGGGCGGAATGACGTTGTCCAGTACCGAGGTCGCGGCGATGATCGCACCGGCCTGCGCCGGCGGATAACCGTGGCGGACAAGTTCGGGCTGGAAGGTCGATGCACCGAAGGCAGCATTGGCGACAGACGAGCCGGAGGCGCCTGAAAACAGCACGCTCGTCAGAAGCGTCGTCTGCGCCAACCCGGCCCGCCGGTGGCCGACCATGGAGGCGGCGAAACGCACGAGCTGGTTGGCGACGCCAGACGCCGTCAAGAGCCCGCCGGCCAGGAGAAAGAAGGGAATGGCGAGCAGCAGGAACTTCGACATGCCGGTAACGGTCGTCGAAACGATCGCCGGTTCCGGCAGGCTGCTGCCGAAGGCGATCGCGACATAGGCCGCGGCAAGGAAGGCATGCGCCAGCGGCGCGGCCAGAAGCAGGCCAAGCCCCGCCACGACCGCCAGAAAGAGGCTTGGCGGCAGGTCCGTGCCAAATCCGGTCTCCGGGACACCGAAATAGACCGCCGCACCGAGCACGAGCGATGCGGATACGCCGCCGATCCTGCCCTCTCCGATCCGTCGCAGGACAAGCACGACGAGGACGAGGCCGCCTCCCGCACCAAGAAAACCGAAGCGGATCCATTCCGGGATGCCAAGCGTCGGCGATACGCCGCCCAGCATGGCCATAATCTCGCTGCCGCCAAAAAGCAGGATCGACGCGGCAAGGACCGTGAACACATCCGCGAGCATCTGAGCCAGGGGCAGCAAACGCGCCGGCAGCAACCGAATGAAAACATCGAGCCGCATAGCCAGCGCGCTGCCGAGGCTGAGCGGCGCGCCAAGCGCGATCAGCGCGACATGCAGCCAGATTGCAAGATCTTCGGAGCCGACGAAGCCGGTCGAGAAGAAATAGCGCAATCCGACGCTCACCAGCACAACCGCAAGCAGCACGGTAAGAATGAAGGCCGCGAAGGCACCGAGCGCATCTTCGATCCGCTTCAATGCATGTTCGGCAAGATTGCGCGCGGGCGCGGCCGGCGCGTCGAGGATGGAGGACTGGCTGATGGCCACGCGTTTACCTTTCCGCTCTCAGGCGCTCTTGACCGTCGAGAGGTCGCGGTCGAAGAGTGTCGACCAGGTGAATTGCCGCGCCTGCGACACCTCCCGGGAAACATCGAGCCGCGGCAGAACCGTCTCGCCAAAACGATAGGCTTCCTCGAGCAGGGGCATGCCGGAGAGAATGAAGGTTTCGACGCCGGCTTTCCGGTAGGCCTCCAGCGTCCGGATAACGGTATCGGGCGAGCCGACGATCGCCGTACCCGGTCCCGGCCGGACAAGCCCGATGCCAGCCCAGAGATCCGGAGCGACTTCCAGGTCCCGCAGGTTGGTGGGCTTCAGGCCGCCGTGCATCGCGGTCATGCGCTGCTGGCCGACGGAGTCGCTCCGGCCGACAAAGCGCTGATTGGCTGCAATTGCAGTGTCGTCCATGCGGTCGTAGAGATCCGCAGCAGCCTCCCAGGCCTTGGCATCCGTGTCGCGCACGATCACGTAGAGCCGGATGCCATATTCAAGCTTGCGGCCATAGCGGTCCGCCCTCGCCTTCACCGCGTCGACCTTTTCCTTGATCTGCTCCGGCGTCTCGCCCCACGACAGATACGTGTCGACATGCCTGGCGGCGACGTCGAGTGCCTTGTCGGAGGATCCACCGAACCAGAGCGGTGGCGGCGCGATGGTCTCGCCGACCGGTAACGCCAGCCGAGCACCGTCCGTCTTGAAATACCTGCCCTGGTGCGTGACGGTTTCGCCGGCAAACAGCCGATGCCAGATCTGCAGATATTCATCCGCCATATCGTAGCGCTCGTCATGCGGCATGGTCATGCCATAGGCGCCGAGCATCTTCGCGTCGCCGGAGACGATGTTGATCAACAGCCGCCCGCGCGAGAACTCCTGCAGCGTCGCCGCCATCTTGGCGAGCAGCGTCGGCGCGACGAGGCCGGGATGGATCGCGACGAGGAGTTTCATCCGTTCCGTGGAAGACAGCAGCGCGCTTGCCAGCACCCAGACGTCGTGCGCACCGGTCGCAAACAGCGCACCGGTAAAGCCGAGATGGTCATAGGCCTGGGCGAGCTGCTTGTAATATCCGAGATCGACCTTGCGGGAGCCTTCTGGTTGCCAAGGATAAGCCCCATCCGGAGCGCACATATACCAGAGAACGTTCATCGAAGGCTCCTCAAGCGGACAGGATCGATCGCTTCAATGCGACCCCGGTGGAAAAATGACCGTGCCGGTGAAGGGTGTCGGCCTCGGATTGCTGTTCGGCGATAATCTCCGCGCCCGCCGGACCGACGGAGAAATCCCGAGAGCGAAGGACACGCTCCCAGGCATCCGCATCGCCATCGCTGTTCTCTTCCGCGGCCAGCAGCTCCGCCGCCTTGCGGAGATCCGCCGTCACTTCCCGGCCGACACGATCGAGTTCGTCCGTGATGGTCCGGATCGTTTCGGCCGGCAGCGCGTGCCGTTCAAGCGTCCAGAAGAGGGAGCGGTTTGGAATGGTCCCGCCGCAGCGGACGAGCAGTCGCAGGTCCGGCCTGCCCGAGACCCTTTCGAGGCGTGGCGACATGGCGACCCAGGCATCGACCCGGCCCTCCAGAAGTTCCTCCAGGGAATCGTGGTGGGCGCTCTCGACCCTCGTCACATCTGCCAGGCCGAGCCCCTGGCCTTCCAGGCTGCGCGCCAGCAGATACGTGTGAAAGGAGCCATCGACGAGGGAAACCCGCTTGCCGGCAAGGCCGGCCATGGACTGGATATCGCTGTCCACCCGCACGAAAATCGCGCCATTGGCCGGGCGCGGCGCCGAAGCCGCGATGTACTGCACGCCGAGCCCCAGCGCATCGGCCTCGATCGGCGGTGTCGAGCCCGTGCCGCCAAAATGGATCCTGCCGCTTTCAAGCAAGCGGGCGGTATCGCGCCCTTCGCCATAAGGCACGAATTCCGGGTCAAGTTTCGCGAAGCTGCCCGGCCAGAGCCGGGCGAGCCGCAAATGTAGATTGTTCGGATGGACGCCGATCCGCATTTTCACTCCCGCATGTCAATTCTGCGAGACAATTTACTTTTTTATAGATTGAAAGCGAGGAAGGCTGTCCCGGCCTGCGGGCGTGATCGCAATGCGAATTCTACTAAATCGATAGAATAGGGAATATTTCTGCTTCCGTCGGCGAAGCGCTGTCCCGGCCGTTGAATTTGAGCGAGAGACATTTTACTTTTTTATAGAGCAATAGGGAGTGTGTCCTTGACCAAGCCGGTCTCCAATCGAATTTGCCGCAGCGTCGGCGAGGCCAGCGAGCTCCTGAAACTGGTTGGCAATGCCAATCGCCTCGCGATCATCTGTTATCTCATGGAGACGGAGGCCTCCGTTTCTGCCCTCGAAGAGGAGCTCGGCATCCGCCAGCCAACGCTGTCGCAGCAGCTCGCCGAACTGCGTGAAGCCGGCATCGTCATGGCGCGCAGGGAGGGCAAGGCGATCGTCTATCGTGTCGGCGATCCAAGGGCCGAGGCGATCGTGCATACCCTGCGCCAGCTCTATGCAGGCCTCGACGACGTGACCGGGCGCTTCGCCATGCGGGCGCTGCCGGTCGAGGACAGGATGTTCGACTGACGATGATCGACCTCTACACCTGGATCACTCCGAACGGTCTGAAGGTCTCGATCGCGCTCGAAGAGTTCGGCCTCGACTATCGCCCCCACACGATCGATATCACCCGCGGCGACCAGTTCTCGCCGGAATACCGAAAAATCAATCCCGGTTCGAAGATCCCGGCGATCATCGACCATGACACGGGCGTCACGCTTTCCGATTCAAGCGCGATCCTTCTCTACCTTGCGGAAAAGACCGGCCGCTTGCTGCCGGCGAGCGGCCCCGCCCGGATCGAGGCCGTCGAATGGCTCTTCTGGCAGGCAGGAGGCTTCGGCCCGACACTGGGGCACGCGCATACCTTCCTCACCTACAATCCCGGAAAGGCACCCTTCGCCGAGGCCCTGTTCGCGGGCGAAACACGCCGACTCTACGGCACCCTCGAGGCACGGTTGGCCGGTCGCGAGCATATCGCCGGCGACTATTCGATCGCCGACATCGCGATCTGGCCATGGGTCTCGCGCTTCCAGCGCCACGTGATCGATCTTGGCGACTTTCCCAAGGTACAGCGCTGGTATCTCGCAATGGCAGGCCGCGCACCCGTGAAACGCGGCTACGCGGTCCCGCATGTCACAGGCGAGATACCGTTACCCTGAAAGCGGCAATCAGCTCTGCTGCAAGCCAGTGATCATCGCGATGATCTCGTTCTTGTCGGTCTTCTTCGTCTCGCGGATACCGATCTGCCTGCCGCGGCGCAAAACGCAGATGCGGTCGGAGAGTTTGAAGACCTGGTCGAGGCTGTGGCTGATGATCAGCACGCCGATATTGCGTGTCTTCAGCGAGGCGACGATCTCCTCCACCTTGGCGGTTTCGGCAACGCCGAGCGCGGCGGTCGGTTCGTCGAGCAGGATCAGCTTGCTGGCCCAATGAGTCGCGCGGGCGATAGCGACACCCTGGCGCTGACCGCCGGAGAGGTCACGGATCGTCGCATGCGCGGAGGGGATGCGCACGTCCAGTTCCTTCACCAGCTTTTCCGTCTCGTCAATCATGCGGCGACGGTCGAGCAGACCGAAAGCCCTGGTCGGCTCGCGGCCCAGAAACATGTTCATGTAGACCGTCTGCTGGTCGGCGAGCGCGAGGTCCTGGTAGACGACCTCAATGCCGTGTGCACGCGCCATCGTCGCGTTCGACATGGCGACGGGCTCGCCCTCGATGGCGATCGAACCCGAGGTCGGCGGGTGCACGCCGGAGATGATCTTGATCAGCGTCGACTTGCCGGCACCGTTGTCGCCGACAAGGGCGACGATTTCGCCGGGATGGACATCCAGCGAAAAGTTTTCGATGGCGACGACGCCACCGAAGGTCTTGCGGATGTCCTTCAGCGCCAGGATGGGCTGGCCGGTCGTAGTGGCAGCGTTCGCATTCATGCCCTTTGCTCCCAGATCGGCCAGGCGGCGGTTTCGCCAGCCGTATTCTCGATGGTCTCGACCTTCGGCGCACCGGAGGAGATGCCGGAAACGCCAACGACATAGGCACGGGTGACGAAGGCCTGGCCGCGAAAACCAAAGATAGCGGTGTCACCCGGCTTTGGTGCGCCCGGGCCGGTTGCATCGATCATCGCGTAATAATCGATGGCCGAGGGCGGCGGGATTTCGACGCTGCGCAAGGCATTTGCGGCGACAGTCGGCTCGTCGGAGACGATGGCCTTCACGTCATAGTCCGGGAAGATCGGATCGATGTAGAAGCCGCCGCCGAAGCAATAGGCCTTGCCGCCCGAGAGGTGCGAGACCTCGGTGAGGTAGAGCATGGCGGGCAGCTCCGGCAGGTCTTCCACCACATGCAGGGCCGTCGTGCCGTGCAGGCCGTTGCCGGGTTCGCATTGCGTGGCGCCGGCTTCCGCCAGCGCGGCAAGCAGCACGCTGGAGGTGGTGCCGGGGGCGTTGACCTCGATGTCGCGGCGTCCGGCCTTCGCCAGCGCCTCGGCGGTCTTCGTCAGCGTCGCAAGGTTCGGGGTGGGCAACACCTTGCGGGCCTGATGATCGAAGAGCAGCGCCGGGAATGTCGTGATGCCGGCGAAGCGGCCACCTTCGAGGCCATCAAACATCTCAGCAACGGCGACCACATCGCTGGCGTCGAAGCCGCCCTCATGGCCGCGATAGAAGGTATCGCCTTCCGCGTGGATACGGGCGAGCAGGTTCTGCGTGCGGCCGGCCGCCTTGGCGCCGGCGGCGGCTTCGCGCGCCTTGGCCTCGTTGAAGACCGTCCAGTAATCCGGCTGGAGCACACCGGCGGCGCCGTTCGCCTCATGACGGGCAACCTGCTGGAGATGGCCGAGATGGCCGACCTTCAGGCCCGCCCGGTGGGTCGCCTTGGCGCAGGCCATGTCGACGGCGACGGCGCGATCGATGCCGCCGGCGAGGATCGCCTTGCAAGCCGAGCTCGACCGGCCGAACTGTTTCGTCATGGCGAAGGTTTTCAGGCCGAGCCGCGTTGCCTCGTCCTTGAGGATGCGGGCGTTGCGCTCGATCGCGTCGAGATCGATCACATAGGCATTGGCCGGGATTTTGCCCTCGCGGTGAAGTTTCTGGGCGGCTTCGATGAAACCGGGATTGCGCCGGCGCAGAACGTCGAGAAACATTCAGGTTCTCCTCAGCGGGATTTTTCACGCAGCGACACGGCGACTGCGGCAAGGATGATGAGACCGCGAACGATCATCTGGTCGGAAACGGAAAGGCCCATCAGGATGAGGCCGTTGTTGAGCATGCCCATCATCAGCGAACCGACGAGCGCGCCGATGATCGACCCCTTGCCGCCGTTGAGCAGCGTGCCGCCGACGATGACGGCGGCGATGACCGTCATCAGGTCGGTCTCGCCAAGCGTATACTTCGCAGCCTGGAGACGGCCGGCATAGAGCAGGCCGGCAAGCCCGGCGAGCGCACCTGATATCATCAGCACGGCAAGGCGCATCTTCGGTACGGAAATGCCGGAGACGCTGGCCGCCCGCGCATTGTCGCCGACCGCCAGCACATGGGCGCCGAAGCGGGTCTCGCGGTAGAGGATGTGGCCGAAGGCGACGGCGATGGCCGTCCACCAGATGAGCGAGGGAATGCCCAGGAGCGCGCCGGAGCCGAAGAAGCCGGTGAAGGTCTCGTTGGTGACGGGAATGCTGCGCAGGTCCGTCATCGAGCGCGAGACGCCGGCAAAGAGGCCGAGGGTCGCCAGCGTGACGAGGAAGGACGGCAGCCGCACATAGGCGACCAGCACACCGTTGACGAGACCGATCAGCAGGCCGCAGCCGAGACCGGCGGCGATGCCAGGCACCATGCCGTAACTCTGCATGGTGACGGCCGCGGCGAGCGCCGCGACGGCGACCGTCGAGCCGATGGAAAGGTCGATCTCGCCCGCCGACATGACGAAGACGAGACCGATCGCCATGATCGTCGCCGGCGCCGTCTGCAGCACGATGTTCGAGAGGTTGCGGACCGTCAGGAACCCGCTGTCCTTCAGCACGATGGCGAAGAACAGGAAGATCGCAAGGAAGCCGAAATAGACGACATATTGCTGCAGGTTGACGCGGCCGGCCAGCCCCGCCGCACGGACCGCGGCACCCTGGTTGGTACTGGACATGATTTACCTCCGTGAATGAGAGCCGACCGGGCTTCGCTTATTTCAAGGCGTCGGCAATGGACTGCGGAACGTCCTTGTTCAGCGACGTCTTCCAGCCTTCCTTCACCGTGTCCTTGGTGACCGCCAGGGAATCGACGACGAGGAACGGGGCAGCCTCCTTGCCGAGCATCGCGCCCGCCGCGGACCGGGCCGCCGTGACGCCTATATTGTAGGCCTCGTCGGCAATCAGCGCGGCGACGCTGCCGCCCTTGACCATGTCGAGCGCGGCCGGCTCGTTGAGGTCGAGCGTGACGATCCTGGTGTGGCTGTTGCCGGCCGAACGCAGTGCCGAAAGCACACTCAGCGCCGGCTCGGCCCAGGTGACATAGATGCCGTCGAGATCGGGATGCTGCGTCACCATCGCCTGCGCGATCTCCTCGCTGCGGGCGGGATCGGCCATACCCTGCTCGGCGACGATCTTCATATCAGGGTAATCCTGCTCGATGGTCTTCTTGAAGGCCTGGTCGCGCTGGTTGGTCACGTAGAAATCGGCATCGTGGAAGATGTAGCCGACCTTGCCTTTCTTGCCCAAGGCCTCGGCCATGGCGACGCCGGCCTTGTTGCCCATCTGGAAGAGGTCGTCGGAGACGATCGTCACATAGTCCTTGCCGTGTTCGTAGCCGGCCGGCGAATTGTCGACGAAGGCGAGCTTGACGCCGGCCGCACGGGCCGGGTCATAGACGGAAGCGGCGCTGGCCGGATCGACCGGCAGGGACACGATGATCGACGGCTTCTTCGCCAGCACTGTCTCGACATCCGCTTTCTGGCGCGCGCCGTCGAAGCCGGCATCGGTCTGTGCGACAACCTCGATGCCGAGGCGCTTGAACTCGTCCTGGGCGCCGGCATTGACCGCATTGGTGTATTCGCTCATCTCGTGCCAGACGAGGGCCGCGGTGAATTTTCCGTCCTTGATCTTCTGCTCTTCCTCGGCGGTGAGCGTGACGGTGCTGGCGGCCGTCGGTTTCTCGCCGCGCGGGCCTGTCGTCGCGCCGTCAGCGGCAAAGGCGTGCGCGCCGAAAAGGCCGGTCATCAAAGCGAGCGTGGTTGCGATACGCATGGTTTCCTCCCGTGAAACTGCAACATTGGGGCGATGGGGCTGCGGCGGTTTGGCGCCGCCGCAGTCAGGCGGTCACTTCGCTGCGTCGAGCACGGATTGCGGAGCGTCGCGGTTCAGCGAGTCTTTCCAGCCTTGGGAGACGTTCTCCTTGGTGACGGTGAGCGCCGGGGCGACGACGAAGGCCGGCGTTTCCTGGCCGAGCAGCGATTTCATGCCGGCAGCAGCCATGGCGCGGCCAAGCTCATAGGCCTTGTCGGCGACAAGTGCCGTCACATTGCCGCCCTTGACCATGTCGAGTGCCACCGGCTCGGCGAGATCGAGCGTGACGATCTTCGTCTTCGTGTTGCCCGCGCCACGCAGCGCCGCCAGCACACCGTCCGCGGGCTCGGCCCAGGTGACATAGATGCCGTCGAGATCCGGGTTTTGCAGCAGCATGGCATTGGCAAGTTCCTCGGCGCGCGCCGGGTCGGAAATGCCCTGTTCCGCGACGATCTTGATATCCGGATAATCCTTCTCGATGGTCGACTTGAAAGCCTGGTCGCGCTGATTGGTGACGTAGTAGGTCGCGTCGTGGAAGATGTAGCCGACCGTGCCCTTGCCGCCGATCGACTTGGCGAGCGCATCAGCCGCCTGCTTGCCCATCTGGAAGAGGTCGTCGGTCACGATGGACGCATAATCCGCACCATGTTTGTAGTCCTTCGGCACGTTCGACAGGAAGACCAGCTTGGCACCGTCGGCGACGGCCTGCCGGAAAGCCTCCGCCGACGTGACCGGATCGAGCGGCAGGGCGAGAATGACGTTCGGCTTGGCGGCAAGCGCCGTCTCGATGTCGCTGCGCTGACGCGCGGCATCGAACTGCGCATCGGTCGTCACGGCGATCTCGATGCCGGCGCGCTTGAACTCATCCGTCGCGCCCTGGCCGACCGCATTGGTGAAATCCGACGAGGTGTGCCAGAGGAGCGCCGCCTTGTAGCCCTTGTCCTTCAGCGCCGCGATATCGGCATCTGACAACGCCACGTCGGCGCTGGGCGTCGCCGCCTCGCCGGCCGGGCCGACGGTCTGGGCGATGGCGGTTGCGGCGCTCATGATAAGACCGGCGGCCAATGCCCCGGCCAGCCATTTCGTCATCTGCATGGTCCTGTTCCCTCTTTTGCTTGAGTTGTTCATTCCACCGTTCCGCAGAAGCGCGCCATGAAGGCCGCGAAGCCGACGACTCCCGCGAGGAATTCCTCGATCTCGACATGTTCGTTGTAGGTGTGGCAGTTGCGGATATCGCCGGGCGCGCAGTAGACCGCGGGAATTCCGAGCCGGTTCACGAAGAACGGCGATTCCGACCAGAACGGCGCGCCCGCAATGTTGCCGCGGCCCGCAAGCGCCCCGCTGATCGCCTCCGACAGCATCGCAACCTCCGGCCTATCAGCATCGATCTCCGCCGCCGTACCGCCGAGCGCATGGTCGCGGCCGGCCGGATAGGAAAACGCCACCGTGATTTCGGGATCGTCGATAGCACCGCGCACGGTCGCCTCGATCTCGGCCGCCGCCTGATCGAGCGATTCGCCCGGCAGGAGCTTGCGGATGAGCGAGAGTTCGCATTTCTCCGGCACCGCGATGTAGCCGCCGCCGGCAAGCCCGGTGATCAGCAGAAACGAGCGGCCGACAAGCGCATGCTCGGCCCGGGCGGAAATTTCGTCGGAGTGCTTCCAGAGCGCGCTCATGACACCATGGCTGGCACGCAACGCATCCTTGCCCAGCTCCGGCACACCGAAATAGGCCGAGCGCCCGGTGATCGTAATGTCGGTGATGAAGAAGCCGATTTGTGCGGGATAGACCGCAAGCTGCGTCGGCTCGACATAGACGACGAAATCAGGCCGCTCGATCTCCCCGGTTTCGATCCGCGTGACATAATCCTTGATGCCGGCCGAAACGCCGGTGCCCGGCTGGCCGCTCTCCTCATCGCCGACGAAGGCGAAGGAAACATCGCCGGCAAGTTTAATGCCCGCCGCATCGAGGAGAGCGAGGGCGGCGAGCGAAGACGTGATGCCGGCCTTGAGGTCTCCCGCGCCGCGTCCCCACACAGCGCCGTCGACGATGGCGGCGCCGAAGGGATCCTCGCGCTCCGTGCCGACCCAGTTCTCGCGCCAGCCATCGACATGCACGACATCCGTATGGCCGATAAAAAGCAGGTGCGGGCCACGCCCCGCGCCGACGCGCTTGCCCCAGACATTCGGGCGACCGGGCAGGAAATCCGCCGTCTGCAAGGCCGAAAGGTTCAGCGTGCGCATCGCCTCAGCGAGATAGGCGGCGACATTCGCCTCGTTGCCGGTAATGCTGTCATGCCGGATCGCGCCACGGAACAGGTCGATCGCAGCGTCACGGTCGAGGGCTGCCCGAAGGCGGGCGAAGAGATCGTTCTCTGCCGTCATTCTGCGGCCTCCTGAGGCGAGTCCGTTCCGGCGGGCGGAAGGGAAAGGCTGGCATTCGGTGTCGCCACACCGAACAACGTGTTGTGCAACTGGCTGAGACCGATAGCCGTAGCCCCGACAAGCGCTGCCCGAGCTCCGAGGTCGCTGGAGACGAGATCGACGGGATAGGGGAAACATTGCGGCAGAAAGTGCCGGGCGCGCTCCAGGATTTCGGGGCGCAGGCCGATGGAGCCTCCGAGGATCACGAGCTGCGGATTGGCGATGGCGCAGATGGCGGCGATGCCGCAGGCCACCTGACGGCCGGTTTCGTCGATGGCGGCAACGGCCGCGGCCTCGCCCGCCGCCGCACGTTCGAAGATAGCGGGGACATCGATCTTCCGACCCGCGGCAGCCTCATACCGTTCGATGATGCCGTGGGTGGCGACCGCGCGCTCATAAGCCCCGACGCGCAGGGACTCCGGATCGAAGGGATCGGTGCCGATCGGCAGGAAGCCCATTTCGCCAGCGGCGCTCGCCGCCCCACGCACGAGATGACCGCCAAGGATGAGACCGCTACCAATACCGGTGCCGAGTGCGACATAGGCTAGATTGTCGATGCCCTGCCCCTGCCCCTGCCAGCTTTCGCCGAGCGCCGCGAGATTGACATCGTTCTCCAGAACGACATCGAAGCCGAGCGCCCGCCGGAAAGCCTCCAGCACGTCCATGCTGTCGAAATCGCGGATATTGGGCGCAAGCAGCACGCGGCCGGTCCGGTTGTCGGGTGCGCCCGGAACGCCGACGACGGCAAGCCGCAGCTTCGCCCGCGGCACCGCCGCCTTCGCCGCGGCAGAAAGGGCCATATCGGCAATCTGGCTCACGAGATGGCCGCCGCCGCGCGGATCGGTCGGCGCCGCATCCTCGACCACGATCTGCCCGGCAAGATCCGTAACGGCGACGCGAACCTTCGTGCCGCCGAGATCGACCGCGACAATGAAGGCGGCATCGACCACCAATTCGTAGGTGACGGCCGTGCGACCGACATGCCCGCTGGTCCGGCCGGTTTCGCGGACCCAACCGCCATCCTCAAGGTCCCGGACGATCTCGGAGATCGTCTGTTTCGACAGACCCGTCAGCTTCGCGATGGACGCTCGCGAGATCGGACCGCCCTGAACGATCGCTTCCATGACGGCGCGTTGGGAGAACTGTCGGGAGATACGAGGCGCGTCGGTCATTGCAACCCTATTTAGTTCGTTCTGTCACCGAACTTATTAGAGGGTGACGTACCTGTCAATCCCCATCTCGAGCGTCCGGTGTGTTTAGAGGACGGCATGGCAAGGCCGATGCAGCAGCTGAAAAGCCCGACAAGCCGCACGGAGAAAGGCCCAGAGCAATACGGATTTTACGGCGAACCCAAAGAAGGCCTTGCTGAAAATCAGCCACGGCGCGCAGATCGTGGCGTGGCACCCCAATGAAATGGACGCACACAGCCCATGGATCCTGCCGATCTCTCTCGCCTCCTCGCACTACTGGCACGGGGCTTTCCGGCGATCGTATTCTTCCGCAGGCTACGGACGAACGACAATGGAGCGGCATGGCGCTCTCTGTTGGGCATGGACGGAATGGCCGGTCGGTCGATCGCCGGTGTCTTTGTCAATGACGGACACAGTCCCCGAAGCGCCGACGAAAGCTGTGACGCTGGCCACAATCCTGTTTCTGCTGGGCTGGATTGCGCCCGCCGTCATCGCCCGTCTGCGCTGGGATGTTCCTCCCATATGGTCGGCGCTGGCTTGGGGACACACCTGCGCGGCGCGCGGCATCACGGCTGCAATCTGCCTTTGCGGGAGGCTCATGTTCGCAATGCCCCAAAGCGGCGGCGGCACCGCTCTCCACCCCATCGCCACCGGCCATCACGATCGTCCGGCCGTCGATCTCCGCCACCACGTTAGAAATTTGGATATTTCCGCACGCGTCAGACCTCGTGCAGCACATGTGCGGCCTTCACCGCCGCCGAGGCGCGGTTTTCGACGCCGAGTTTCACATAGATCTGTTCGAGATGTTTCGTTACCGTGCGGGCGCTGAGACCGAGAATCTCGCCGATGTCGCGGTTCGACTTGCCCTTGGCGATCCATAGCAGCACCTCGGATTCGCGCTGCGTCACCCCGAAATGCTGGCGCAGCACCTCGTCCTCGGAGAGTCGGTTCTCGGCCGTCAGGCGGAAGAGATATTCGTCCGCGCCGATCGCGCCGAGGAAGGCGAGTTGCAGGCTCGCCTGGCCCGTCTGGCGGATGGCGAACGTGTTTTCGCGCGCGGTGCCACGGGTCTTCATCCAGGTGTTGATATGGCCGGAGACGGCGTCGAGGCCGTCGTCGCTGCCGGTCGCGGCGTTGACGAGACGCGTCGCCTGCGGCGTCGACCAGCGGATCTTTCCCTCGCCACTGACGGCGAGCAGGTGCCGGCCCGCGGCATCCAGCGCCACCCGAGCGCTCTGGGCGGAGCGGGCGTTGGAAAGGTGCACGCGGATGCGGGCGCGCAGTTCGTCGATGTTGATCGGCTTCGTCAGATAGTCGACGCCGCCGGCCTCCAGCGCCCGCACCACATGCTCGGTCTCGGTAAGGCCGGTCATGAAGACGACGGGCACGGGGCTGACGGCGGGGTTCGCCTTCAGCTTCAGGCAGGTGTCGAACCCGTCGAGGCCGGGCATGACGGCGTCGAGCAGGATGATGTCGGGCGTGATGCGATCGACGATGTTGAGCGCCGCCATGCCCGAAGTGGCGATCAGCACGGAGAAGCCGGATTGTTCCAGCGCCTCCGTCAGGAAGCCGAGCGCTTCGGGGGAATCGTCGACGAGGAGCACGATGTCGCGCGGGGTGGCGGCCTCGGTCACGGGCGGCGTCCTTTCTCCGGGTCCATGGTTTTGAGGAAGGCGTCATAGCCGGCAAGGTCGAACACCTGCACATAGGCGCGCACCGCCTCCGCAAAGGGCTGGTGTTCGGCCACGCGGGCGATTTCGGCCAATTTCGCCTCGATGCCCCTGATATAGCCGATCTCACCGAGCCGGATCAGCTCGTCGACATGGTCCTTTTCGGGGATCACAATGCTGGCCTCCGCCGTCTCCTCCGCCTTCGCCTCGCCGTGATAGGTCCAGGCGAGGCCGAGATGGAGCGCGAGCGTGTCGGTGAGCTGGCGCAGGTCGAAGGGCTTGGCGAGCGTGTCGTTGTGGCCCGTCCGGGAGGCCGAGCCGTCGCCGATATTGGCCGAGAGCATGACGATCGGCGCGGCCTGGCCGCGCGCGCGCAACCGCTCCACCAGCTCCCAGCCGTTCATGCCGGGCATGGAGATGTCGATGAGGAAGAGGTCCGGTTTCAGCCCTTCGACAAGATCAAGGCATTCCGCCCCGCCCTTCGCCGTCAGCACGGTGAAATCGAGCGGCCGCAGCACCTCTTCCATCAGGTTGCGATGATCGGCATTGTCGTCAACGACGAGGATGGTGCGGCGCGCGCCGGCATAGCCCTTGATGTGGCGCACCTTCGGCGCCGTGGGGCGATCGACGGCCGACAGCATCAGCCGTACGCGAAACTCTGTGCCCTTGCCGCGCTCGCTCGTCACCGAAATCTCGCCGCCAAGCGTCTGCGTCAAAAGCCGTGTGATGGTGAGGCCGAGGCCGAGGCCCGGCATACGGCCATGTTCGGCATCGCCGCGCTGGAAGGGTTCGAAGATGCGGGAAAGGTCCCTTTCGAGGATGCCGCGGCCGCTGTCGGCGACGGTGAAGGTGGCGACCTGACTGCGATAGGCGACATCGAGACGGATTTCGCCGGCGTCGGTGAATTTCAGCGCGTTGGAGATGAGGTTGACGAGGATCTGGCGCAGGCGCTTCTCGTCGGTCCGCACATAGGCCGGCAGGTTTTTCGCGCGCTCATGCGTGAAGGCGACGCCCTTCACCTGTGCCTGCGGGCGGAACATTTCAAAAATCTGGTCGAGGAAATCGTGGATGTTGATCTCGTTGGAATAGACTTGCAGCTTGCCCGCCTCGATCTTGGAAATGTCGAGCAGGCCGTCGATGAGGCCGGAGAGGTGGTCGGCGCTGCGCTTGATGACGCGGATCGCCCCCTGGCGCTGCGGCGGAATGCTCTCGTCGCGCTCCAGCACCTGGGCATAGCCGAGCACGGCGTTGAGCGGCGTGCGCAGTTCGTGGCTGAGGCCGACAACATAGCGGCTCTTGGCGCGGTTCGCAGCTTCCGCCGTCTCCTTCGCCCGCTGGAGCGCCGCGTCCGTCTTCTTGTGCGCGGCGATTTCTTTGAGGAGCAGCGTCGTCTGGCGCGAGGATTCCTCCTCCGCCACCACCCGGCTGTCATGCGCCAGCACATAGAACCAGCAGACGACGCCGGCCACGACGGCGAAGACGAAGAAGACCACGGCGACGGTGCGTTCCACCACCGCCGCCGTCTCGGGCGAATGGGTGCCGACCTGGTAGGCGATCATGGCAAGGATGACACCCATCCCCGTGATCGAAAGCGCGGTCGCGATGCCGTAGCGGCCAAGCCGGGTGGCGAGCGCCGATGTCACGGGTTCCGGCAGGATGGTTTTCGCGACGCTAGCCACCTGCGCGTTGAAGCGCGCCTTCGGCTTGCAGAGGTCGTGGCAGCGACTGTCGAGCGAACAGCACAGCGAGCAGATCGGCGCCGCATAGGCAGGGCACCAGGCCATGTCCTCGGGCTCGAAGGGGTGTTCGCAGATCGAGCAGGTGATGGTCTGCCGGAGTGCCCAGCTCCTGCGCGGTTTTCGCGCGAGGTAATATTTGCCGCGCGTTGCCCAGGCGATCAGCGGCGAGGCGACGAAGGCGGCGAGCGCCGCGATATAGGGGGCGAGCGAGGCGGGGATTTCGCCGAACGTGCCGAAATGCGCGATAAGCGCGATGACGGCGGAAAAGCTCATCGCGCCGAGGCCGACCGGGTTGATGTCGTAGAGATGGGCGCGCTTGAATTCAATACCGGGCGGCGAAAGGCCGAGCGGCTTGTTGACGAAGAGATCGGCCGAAATGGTGCAGAGCCAGGCCATGGCGACGATGGAGAAGACGCCCAGCGTTTCCTCCAGCAGCCGGTAGATGCCGAGCTCCATCAGGAGCAGCGCGATCGCCACGTTGAAGACCAGCCAGACGACACGGCCGGGATGGCTGTGCGTCAGGCGCGAGAAGAAGTTCGACCAGGCCAGCGAGCCGGCATAGGCGTTCATCACGTTGATCTTGAGCTGCGAGACCACCACGAAGGCGACCATCAATAGCAGCGCCGCCATGTCCCACGGCAGCATGTAGCCGAAGGCGGTGTAATACATCTGCGCCGGATCGGCCGCGCGCGTCGAGGGCACGCCCGATGACAGCGCCAGAACGACGAGGAAGGAGCCGGCGACCAGTTTTGGCGCGCCGACGATGACCCAGCCCGAGCCGGCGAGGAACACGGCGATGCGGTGGTGCAGCTTCCTCTGCCCGTCCGGCGGCAGGAAGCGCAGGAAGTCGACCTGTTCGCCGATCTGCGCCATCAGCGCGAAGATGACGGCCGAGGCCGCGCCGAATTCCACGAGGTTGAACGGTGCATAGGTGCCGGGCGGGCCGGAGGGGTGGTTGAGGCCCGAATAGGCGAGCCATTCGCCAACCTTCTCGAAATCCGCAAAGGCGATGAAGACGAAAGGCAGGATGTTGAGCACGATCCAGAACGGCTGGGTGACGAGCTGGAAACGCGAGATGAGCTGCACGCCGTGCGTGACCAGCGGGATCACCACGACGGACGAGATGATGTAGCCGATCCACAAGGGGATGCCGAGCGCCAGCTCCAGCGCGCCGGACATGATCGATGCCTCGATGGCAAAGAGGATGAAGGTGAAGCTCGCATAGATCAGCGAGGTCAGCGTCGAGCCGATATAGCCAAAACTCGCGCCGCGCGTCAGAAGGTCGATGTCGACGCCGTGGCGGATGGCGTAGCGGCTGATCGGCAGGCCGACGAGAAGGATCATCAAGCTGGCGACGAGAATGGCGACGAGCGCGTTCGTCGTGCCGTAGGACATGGTGATCGCGCCGCCGATGGCTTCCAGCGCGAGGAAGGAGATGGCGCCGATGGCGGTCTGCGAAATGCGGTCGGACGAAAACCGCCGCGCGCTCTTGGCGGTGAAACGCAGCGCATAGTCTTCCAGCGTCTGGTTGGCGACCCAGCGATTGTATTCGCGGCGGACCGGGATGATGCGCTGGCGTGCGGCCATGTGTTGCTGTCGTTCCCCTTGGTCGTTCGGAGGCCGTGTTCACCCGACCTTCACGCGTGCATTGGGGCGGAGCACGCCCGGCAGCTGACGCTTTCGTAACACACATGCAGCGCCACCGAAATTCCTGCTGCACTGCAAAAGCTTCCCGCTTCTCCCTCCCGTCTACGCAGTATGACGTATGTGCAGCGCAGCATCCCCGCCCGATAGTTTCTCAAGCAACGGTAAAAAACCAATCCGACCCGTTGCGGTCAAAAGAACAGAGGGGTTCAGACCATGTCCATCAAGGCGCGCGCCACCGGCGCACTGCTCGCAGCCATTCTCTCGACGACGGCCTTTCACGGCGCGTTCGCGGCCGACGACACGATCAAGGTCGGCATCCTGCATTCGCTTTCCGGCACCATGGCGATATCAGAGACGACGCTCAAGGACGCCATGTTGATGCTCATCGAGGAGCAGAACAAGAAGGGCGGCCTTCTCGGCAAGAAGCTCGAAGCCGTCGTGGTCGACCCGGCCTCCGACTGGCCGCTCTTTGCCGAAAAGGCGCGCGAGCTCGTCTCGGTCAACAAGGTCTCGGCCGTGTTCGGCTGCTGGACCTCGGTGTCGCGCAAATCGGTCCTGCCGGTCTTCGAAGAGCTGAATTCCATCCTGTTCTACCCCGTCCAGTACGAGGGTGAAGAAAGCCAGCGCAACGTCTTCTACACGGGTGCCGCGCCGAACCAGCAGGCGATCCCGGCCGTCGATTACCTCGCCGAGAACGAAGGCGTCGAGCGCTGGGTTCTGGCCGGCACCGACTATGTCTATCCGCGCACGACCAACAAAATTTTGGAAGCCTACCTGATCTCCAAGGGCGTGAAGCCCGAGGACATCATGGTCAATTACACGCCGTTCGGTCACTCGGACTGGCAGACGATCGTCTCCGACATCAAGAAGTTCGGCTCGGCCGGCAAGAAGACGGCCGTCGTCTCCACCATCAACGGCGATGCCAACGTTCCCTTCTACAAGGAACTCGGCAACCAGGGCGTCAAGGCGGAAGACGTTCCGGTCGTCGCCTTCTCGGTGGGTGAAGAAGAGCTTGCCGGCCTCGACACCGCGCCGCTCGTCGGGCATCTCGCCGCCTGGAACTACTTCCAGTCCGTCGACAATCCGGCAAATGCCGAGTTCATCAAGACGTGGAAGGCGTTCACCAAGAACGACAAGCGCGTCACCAACGACCCGATGGAAGCCCATTATATCGGCTTTGCCATGTGGCTGAAGGCGGTGGAAAAGGCCGGCACGACCGATACGGACGCCGTGCTCGACGCGATGATCGGCGTCTCCGTGCCGAACCTGTCGGGCGGCTTCTCCACCATGATGCCGAACCACCACATCACCAAGCCCGTGCTGATCGGCGAAATCCAGGCCGACGGCCAGTTCGAGACCGTGTGGCAGACCTCCGGCCTCGTCGTCGGCGACGAATGGTCGGACTTCCTGCCCGACTCCAAGGACCTGATCGCCGATTGGCGCAAGCCCATGGAATGCGGCAACTTCAACGTCGCCACCGGCAAGTGCGGCGGCAAGGGCTCCTGATCTGATGGCTTGAGGGGAGTGCATGAAGCCCCTTTGCTAAACCCTTCGGGTCACCTTCCAGCCGGTGCGTGGTTTGCCCCTCACCCTACCCCTCTCCCCGCAAGCGGGGAGAGGGGACGTGCCCCGAAAAAGGGTGCGGATTGGGGAAGCGGTACGGCATAGTCCCTTCTCCCCGCTTGCGGGGAGAAGGTGCCGGCAGGCGGATGAGGGGCCTGCCGACCAACCGCCATCCCGCCACTCGGAATGGCCACATAACCCAACGCCTCGAGGCCATGAGATGCACATGCGGCTCATCCATCGTTTCCTGCAATGCCTGCTCGTCGCCTTCTGCGTGATGGTGACGCTGCTCGCCACCGACCTTCGCGCGGCAGACGACCTGCGCAGCATGGTCAATGCGCTGGGCGGCGGCAATTTCCAGGAAAACCAGAAACAGGTCGAAGCGCTGGCGAAGACCGGCGATCCCAAGATCGTGCCCGCCCTTGAAGCGCTCGCCGAGGGCGATCTCTACCAGCGCAAGGCCGACGGCACCGTCTTCATCGTCAAGCCGGCCGGCGCCAATTTCGCGCTCATCGATGCCCTGACGGGCGATGCGGCCGGCGAGGAAGCCAAGGCCGCGCTCGAAAAGGTCAAGGTCAACAACGGGCTGCGCCGGGTGATACGTGCTGCGCTCGGCGGGCTGACGCTGATGAGCCCCGATACGTCCGTGCGCCTTCAGGCCGCGAGCACCATCCTGCGCACGCCATCCGCCGATGCGCTCGAAGGCCTGGACGCCGCCCTTGCCGCGGAAACCGACGGCGCGGTCAAGGCCGTGCTCGAAAAGGCCCGCGCCGCCGCCATCCTGGTGTCCGATCGCCCGGTGGAGGAGAAGAAGGCGGCCGTCGCGACCGTGGTTCAGACCGGCGGGCGGGACTCGCTGTCGCTGCTCTCCGGCGCGCTCGCCTCTGCGGATGAAAGCCTGCGCCCCGATATCGAGGCCGGCATCCGAGAGATCGAGGACCAGCTAGAGCTCTGGGCCGGCGCGCAGAACATCTGGTACGGCCTGTCGCTCGGCTCGGTGCTGCTGCTCGCCGCGATCGGCCTTGCCATCACCTTCGGCGTGATGGGCATCATCAACATGGCGCATGGCGAGATGGTCATGCTCGGCGCCTACACAACCTTCGTGGTGCAGGCCTACATCCGCGCCGCCTGGCCGGGCCTGTTCGAATGGTCGCTGGCCATCGCGCTGCCGCTCGCCTTCCTCGTCACCGGCGCCGTCGGCCTCGTCATGGAGCGCGGCATCATCCGCTTCCTCTACGGCCGGCCGCTCGAAACCCTGCTCGCCACCTGGGGCGTCTCGCTGATCCTGCAACAGGCTGTCCGCTTCATCTTCGGCCCGACCAACCAGGAAGTCGCCAACCCCTCGTGGATGTCCGGCGCCTTCGAACTCGGCGGGTTGACGGTCACCTGGAACCGCATGTGGATCATCGTCTTCTCGCTCGCCGTCTTCGCCTTCCTGCTCTTCCTGCTCAAGAAGACGCCGATGGGCCTGCAGATGCGCGCCGTCACGCAGAACCGCCGCATGGCCTCGTCCATGGGCATCCGCACGCCCTGGGTCGATGCGCTGACCTTTGCCCTGGGGTCGGGCATTGCCGGCATTGCCGGCGTCGCGCTCTCGCAGATCGACAACGTCTCGCCCAATCTCGGCCAGGGCTACATCATCGATTCCTTCCTGGTCGTGGTGTTCGGGGGCGTGGGCAATCTCTGGGGCACGCTGGTGGCGGCGCTGACGCTGGGCGTCGCCAACAAGCTGTTCGAGCCGTATCTCGGCGCCGTGCTCGCCAAGATCGCCCTTCTGATCTTCATCATCCTCTTCATCCAGAAGCGCCCGCGCGGCCTGTTCGCCCTCAAGGGCCGGGCGGTGGAATCG
>VFQN01000415.1_pt1 | contig 82839 bp, 70 predicted proteins | sample 3512371 | NCBI WGS metagenome assembly VFQN01 (sample SAMN10412370, study PRJNA504923) | tailings metagenome | isolation source: Replicate 2 from Balatoc abandoned mine | place: Philippines: Itogon, Benguet | collected 2017-08-28
AAAATCAAGGCTTCTGCCCGATAAAATTGCCAAAATCTAGTTTAGTCGGTCAGCAGTGATAAATTATATTATTTTGGGAGGGTCGGTAAGCGCTGCCTGGCCCTTGTTCCGGGATGCAACCTTTCAACAGGTGGGCGATTTTGCCTATCGCCAGGCCCGCGAAAGCCTGGTGATTGAAACCGTACAGGAAATGGATGCCGGCATCATTGGCGCAGCCGCCCTGGTTACTTTATAACATATACACACATGCGAAAATTAGTATTAGTTCTGCTCTGCCTGCCCTTCGGGTTATTGGCCCAGCGACCTGCTGAATTGGCAAGATGGGAAAAACAGGCTGATAATATCACCATCATCCGCGATAAGATGGGCATTCCGCATATCTATGGCAAGACGGATGCCGATGCTGTATTTGGATTGCTTTATGCCCAATGCGAAGATGATTTTGCCCGGGTGGAAATGAATTATATTGAAAAGCTGGGGCGATTAGCTGAAGTACAGGGAGAAACTAAACTCTATGATGATCTGTTAATCCGGTTGGTGATTGATGCTGAAGCAGCGCAACGTGATTATGCGAAAGCGCCGGCCTGGTTGAAAAAACTCTGTGTCGCGTTTGCGGATGGGATCAATTATTATCTCTACAAAAACCCCCAGATAAAACCAGCTCTGCTAACCCGCTTTGAACCCTGGTTCCCCATGTTATGGACAGATGGTAGTATTGGTGCGATCACTACGGCTGATATCACGCTGAAAGAGCTGGCCAGCTTTTACGGTGATGCATCTCCGTTAGTTGCAACCAATGCGGAACCCAATCGAGATATAGCAGTAAAACAAACAGTCGAACCAATAGAAGAACCCCTTCCAACTGGTTCTAATGGCTTTGCTATTGCTCCAGCCAAATCCGCCAGTGGCAAGGCGATGCTTTATATCAATCCGCACGTGAGTTTTTATTTCCGTCCCGAAGTGCATATGGTTTCAGAAGAAGGCCTGAATGCCTATGGGGCGGTTACCTGGGGACAGTTTTTCATCTACCAGGGCTTTAATGAATATGCAGGCTGGATGCATACTTCCTGTTATGTGGATGCTGCGGATTCCTATATTGAAAAAGTAGAGAAGCGTCCCTATGGTTATGCGTATCGCTATGAGGGAAAACTTCGTCCGGTTGTAACAAAGCCAATTACGATTCGCTATAAAACATCCGCCGGGATACAAGAAAAAAACATCACAGCCTACTTCACCCATCACGGTCCGATTATGGCGAAACGTAATAATCAACTCCTCAGCATGAAAGCCGATAACCGCCTGCTGGAAGGAGTGATTCAATGCTGGCAACGAACCAAGGTAAAGGGGCTAAACGATTTCAAGAAAACACTGGATCTGAAAGGCAATCTTTCCAATAGCACGGTCTATGCAGATAGAGATGGCAATATCGCTTACTGGCATGGAAACCGGATACCGAAAAGAGATCCTTCCATCGACTGGACGCAGCCAGTTGATGGAAGTACCAAAGCAACTGAATGGAAAGGATATCATTCCATCAATGAAACCGTGCACATGGTAAACCCTTCGAATGGCTGGCTGCAACACTGCAACAGCACTGCTTTCCAGATCGCTGGTAACAATAGTCCGGATCCCGAGCGATTCCCCGATTATATGGCCCCCGATGGAGATAATTTTCGTGGAGTCAATGCCGTTAGGGTGCTTTCCAATGTGGACAAACTGGATATGGATGCACTCATCAAAGCAGGTTATAATCTTCGACTTGCTGCATTTGAGGAACTGATCCCGGAGTTGGTGAAGGCTTTTGACATGCATGTGAAACCTTCGGATACCTTATATGCCTGGCTGGCCGGACCAATCGCTGTGCTGCGCAACTGGAATTACCAGGTGGATACTACATCTATTGCTACCACGTTGGCTGTAGAATGGGGCCAGCGATTGCTGCCTTCCATCATGCGTGCGGGTCCGCAGGATGGCAAACCCCTGGATCACGTAAAAAAGACCCGTGCCTATATTTCGGGTACCCCTCAACGTGAAATGCTGCAGGCGCTGTATATGACCCTGCAGGATCTAATACAGCGCTATGGTAAATGGCAGCTCGCCTGGGGTGATATCAATCGCTTCCAGCGTATTTCACCCGCGATTGATTTGCAGTTTGATGATAATAAGCCCAGTTTCCCGGTTGCCTTTGCTTCCGGAACCTGGGGCATGTTGCCTTCTTATAACAGCCGGGTTTTCCCGGGCACCCGCAACCGCTACGGGATCCATGGGAACAGTTTTATCTGTGCCGTGGAGTTTGGTGAGAAAGTGCGCGCCAAAGCCCTGCTTGCAGGCGGACAAAGCGGCGATCCGGCCTCCCCACACTTCAGCGATCAGGTAGAAGCTTACAGTAAGGGGCAGTTCCGGGATGTGCTGTTCTATAAGGAAGATGTGCTACGGAATGCAGAACGGACCTATAAGCCGGGGAAGAGGTGAGACGTCAGATGTGAGACGTGAGAAGTGTACCCGACGGGTGGTGGGAGGCTATAAGGCTAAAAATAAATTTAGACGCATCTAATTATTTTGGATGATTTCATTTATTTTTATACGCCATGAAGCAACTGGAACAATTCCTAATCGAAATCGGGCCTGTATGGGCGGCCCTTATAGCAACAACATTTACCTGGCTTGTTACTGCCGCCGGCGCCTCCCTGGTATTCTTTTTCAAAACCATCAAACGAAGTGTATTTGATGCCATGCTCGGCTTTACGGGCGGGGTGATGGTAGCCGCCAGCTTTTGGTCGCTACTGGCACCCAGCATTGAATATTCAGAGAAACTCTATCCTGATTTTCCCTGGATGCCCGCTGCTGTGGGCTTCCTGGTCGGTGCTCTCTTTATCTTTTCTCTCGACAAATTCATGCCCCACCTGCATATCAATTTTGGAGAGGATGAATCCGAGGGGATGAAAACCAAATGGCATAAAACTACCCTGCTGTTATTGGCCATCACGTTGCACAATATTCCGGAAGGCCTCGCGGTTGGTGTACTCTTTGGCGCTGCCTCAATTGGCGCCGGGGAACAACTGATTCCTGCTGCCATCGCCCTGGCTTTTGGTATCGGCTTGCAGAACTTTCCCGAAGGCATGGCAGTTGCTATGCCACTGCGCAGACATGGCGTAAGCAGAGCCAAGAGTTTCTGGTATGGTCAGCTCTCCGCGATCGTTGAACCGGTTGCCGGCGTATTGGGAGCTGTGGCCGTGATTTATATGGAACCTGTGTTACCCTTCGCTCTCGCCTTCGCTGCCGGTGCCATGATCTATGTGGTGGTGGAAGAAGTGATCCCTGAAACCCAGCGTGATAAATTCACCGATGTTGCGGTTCTCGGTTTTATCGGCGGCTTTGTGGTGATGATGGTCCTCGATGTGGCCCTTGGCTAAGCCTGCTGGGTAACTATTATCACATTCACTTAACAGCAATTCCCGCAACTTTACTAAAATACAGTTGCTATGATCAAATCATTTATACTTAAAAATAAGTTGATGTTAGTGGGAGTTCTCCTCGGAGGAATCGCAGGATATCTGTACTATCACTTTATCGGCTGTGTAACCGGCACTTGCGCCATCACTTCCAAACCAGTTAACAGTACGGTTTATTTTGCCGTGATGGGAGGGTTGGGCTTTAGCATGCTAAAGCGTGAAAAGTCAAAGACCGTGAAAAGTGAAAAGTGAAAGGTGAAAGACCGTGAAAGGTGAAAAGTGAGAAGTGAGTCGTATGGAAGAAAAAATTCTGAAAGACCAACTACCGAATAAATAAGCACCGAACGAATAACTCAAAGTATGAAACAACTCACTATACTGGCATTCCTGCTGCTATCGGTATTTACTGGTGCCATAGCGCAAACAGGAGAGCCGAAGCACAAACTGGTGATGCAATTAAATACCAGTGATACCCTCATCTGGAAGGGACTCATGAACAACCTCAAAAACCTCAAAGCAGGTTGGGGTGATTCTGTGAAAGTGGAAGTGGTGGTTCATGGGTCGGGTGTTCAGTTTATGATGAAAGACAAAACCACCCAGGCCGATAAAATCGCGCAATTCAAAAAAATGGGCATTGACTTCGTAGTGTGCGAAAACACCCTACGCGAACGCAATGTTTCCAAAGAACAACTCCTCCCCGAAGCTGGGTTTGTAAAAATGGGAGTGGGTGAAATAATTTTGAAACAGGAGGCGGGCTGGAGCTACATAAAATTGTGAAAGGTGAAAAGTGAAAAGTGAAAGATTGTCAAAGGTGAGAAAGTGAAAGATGAAACCCTCCTTTCACTTCTCACCTTTCACTTTTCACGATCTTTCACTTTTCACTTTTCACCTTTCACCTCAAACGTGCATCGTTGAACGTATCCCCCTGCCTCAAATCCCCCGACTCATATCCTCTCTTAAACCAGTACATCCGCTGCTCCGATGTGCCGTGGGTAAAGGACTCCGGAACGATATAACCCTGGGCCTGTTTCTGTAACCTATCATCACCAATCGCATTCGCAGCCCGCATGGCTTCCTCAATATCGTCGGCATCCAGCAGGTTCTTATTAGCAGTATGATGTGCCCATACACCCGCCAGAAAATCCGCCTGTAATTCCAGCATCACCGAATACTTGTTGTACTCTTCCTGGCTTACCTGCTGACGGATCTGTGCCAGCTTCTGTGTAGTGCCCAATAAAGTCTGGATATGGTGACCCACTTCATGCGATACTACATAGGCCATCGCAAAATCACCTGGTGCACCAAAACGCTGGGAGAGTTCATCGTAAAAGGAGAGATCGATGTATAATTTCTGGTCACCCGGACAATAAAACGGTCCACTCGCAGCACTTGCTGAGCCGCAGGCCGATTGCACGGCACCACTAAAGAGCACCAGCGTGGGTTCCCGGTACTGTGATCCATTTTCTGCAAAGACTTTATTCCACACATCCTCCGTCTCTGCCAACACTACTTTTACAAATCCCGCCAGCTCATCCTCCCGGGCCTTGGCCTCCGCACTCATCGGCGCACTGCCGCCCCCCGGTGCCTGCAATTGCGATACATCCACATCTCCCCCCAAAAACAGGTTGAACAGCAGAGCAATAATGCCCAGGATTCCACCTCCAATGGCTACCGGTCCGGCCATGCCGCGACGATCTTCAACATTTCCGCTTTCGCGTCTTCCTTGCCAGCGCATAATTAGTATTTGTTAACAAATTAAGGAGAAAAGGCATACGATCTTTGGATGCAGTTTGAATATTTTATGACGCAATTCTGCAAACCCATTTGATTACAATTGAATATTTTTAGCACTTTTTAGAAAGAACCAACATGAAACGACTGAAATGGTGTTTTGTCCTGTCGATGAGCCTGATGGCTTCGATTGCTACCGCCCAACTCCTTCAACCAATCGATTATGTCAACCCGCTGATGGGTACGCAATCGCTGTTTAGCCTCTCCAATGGAAATACCTATCCAGCTATAGCACGGCCCTGGGGCATGAATTTCTGGACCCCCCAAACCGGTAAAATGGGCGATGGCTGGGCCTATGTATACACCGCTGATAAAATTCGCGGCTTCAAACAAACCCACCAGCCTTCTCCCTGGATGAATGATTATGGCCAGTTTGCCATCATGCCGGTTACTGGTTCACTGGTCTTTGATCAGAATAAAAGAGCCAGTTGGTTCTCGCATAAAGCTGAAACCGTTTCTCCCGATTATTACAGTGTTTACCTGGCCGATTATGACGTTACCACCGAAATTACGGCCACCGAAAGAGCTGCTCAGTTTCGGTTCACCTATCCCAAATCAGATAGCTCCTTCCTCGTAATTGATGCATTTGATAAAGGATCCTATGTAAAAATTCTTCCCAACGAAAAAAGAATCATTGGTTATACTACCAAAAACAGTGGGGGAGTACCCGCTAATTTCAAGAACTACTTTGTGCTCGAGTTCGATCAACCCTTCACGATCGCCTATACCTGGCACGATTCGGTGCTGGTGAAAAATCAACTCGAGATGAAAGCTGACCATGCCGGCGCAGTTGTTGGTTTTAAAACTGTAAAGGGTCAAAAAGTCAATGTAAAAGTCGCTTCTTCGTTCATCAGCGATGAACAGGCCCTGCTCAACCTGCAGCGTGAAATTGGAAAAGAATCCTTTGATCAAACACGCAAAGCTTCCCGCGCTATCTGGAATGAAACCCTCGGCAAAGTAAAAGCCGAAGGCGGTACGGATGAACAGCTACGTACTTTTTACTCCTGCTTGTATCGCACGGTTTGTTTCCCGCAGAAACATTATGAATACGATGCGAACAATAAGATCGTGCATTATAGTCCGTATAATGGAGAAGTATTACCAGGCTATATGTATGCCGGTACTGGTTTCTGGGATACGTTCCGCGCACTCTATCCATTGCTGAATCTGCTCTATCCTTCTATCAATAAGGAAATGCAGGAGGGACTCATCAACGATTTCAAAGAAGGTGGTTTCCTTCCTGAATGGAGCAGTCCGGGTTTCAGAAATGTAATGGTGGGTAACAACTCTGCTTCGGTTGTTTCGGATGCCTATATGAAAGGACTTCGCGGCTACGATATCAATAAATTATATGAAGCGCTCTTGCATGGTGCCAACAATGAAGGTCCGCTCGATGCAGTTGGCAGAAAGGGTGTGAGCTATTACAACGAACTCGGATATGTTCCCTATGATGTAAAGATCAATGAGAATGCTGCCCGCACCCTGGAATATGCCTATGATGATTTCACTATCTGGCAACTGGCAAAAGCATTGAATCGGCCGAAAGAAGAGATCGCCTTGTATGAAAAGCGCATGCTGAATTATCGCAACCTGTTCGACTCAGAAACCAAACTGATGCGCGGTAAAAACAAGGATGGCAAATTCCAGGCGCCTTTCAATCCGTTGAAATGGGGCGATGCGTTTACCGAGGGCAATAGCTGGCACTATAGCTGGAGTGTGTTTCATGATATACAGGGTCTCATCAACCTGATGGGCGGTGCGAATACATTTGTCAATATGCTCGACTCTGTATTTGTGATGCCACCAGTCTTTGATGATAGCTACTATGGATTTCCGATTCATGAAATCCGTGAAATGCAGATCATGAACATGGGACAGTATGCGCATGGCAACCAGCCCATCCAGCACATGCCATATCTCTACAATTATGCCGGTCAGCCCTGGAAAACACAATACTGGGTACGCGAAGTGATGAACCGTATGTACAAACCAACTCCGGACGGTTATTGCGGTGATGAAGACAATGGCCAGACTTCCGCCTGGTATGTATTTTCCGCGATGGGATTTTATCCTGTTTGTCCGGGTACTGATCAATATGTTTTGGGAACTCCCTTATTTAAAAAGATGACCCTACAGTTGGAAAATGGAAAGCAGTTAACGATACAGGCTCCTGCCAATTCAGCTTCCAATAAATATGTTCGCGAAATCAAATGGAATGGAATCATCAATCCGAATACTTATCTGAAACACGGTGATCTCCTGAAAGGCGGTTCCCTTCAGTTCAGCATGCAGGCAACACCGGATAAAAAAAGAGGAACGGATAAAAAGACCTTCCCTTATTCTTACTCGTCAAATTAATCACCATGGCAAGCAGAAGAAAATTTATACAACAGAGTGCGGTAGCAGCAGCAGGATGGGCCCTCTTACCCTCCACCTCCTGGGCGATTGGTACCAATGGATTTGAAAGCAAACGGCCACCATTAGCCGAACGCAATTTCACCAGCGAGGCAGTAGAAGCAACGATCCAGCGTGTGAAAAAACAGATCGCGGATCCAGAACTGGCCTGGTTGTTTGAGAATTGTTTTCCCAATACACTGGATACCACCGTTGAATTGGAAATGATCAATGGCAAGCCGGATACCTATGTAATCACCGGTGATATTGATGCCATGTGGCTGCGCGATAGCACTGCCCAGGTTTGGCCCTATCTGCCTTTAATCAACGAAGATAAAAAGCTGCAGACCCTGATTGCCGGTGTGATCAACCGCCAGAAACATTGCATCCAACTGGATCCGTATGCGAATGCATTTTATAAGGACGTTACCAAGGAAAGCGAGTGGAAATCCGATATCACGGCTATGAAACCGGGTATCCATGAACGTAAGTGGGAGATTGACAGTCTTTGTTACCCCATCCGCCTTGCTTATCATTATTGGAAACTTTCAGGTGATGCTTCCGTGCTGGATGCGGACTGGGTGAATACCATCCGTCTTACTGTGAAAACCTTTAAAGAACAACAACGTAAAAATGGTGATGGCCCTTATACTTTCCAGCGTACTACATCCTGGGCTACGGATGGCGTTCCCATCAGCGGCTATGGATACCCGGTAAAACCAGTGGGACTGATCTGCTCTACGTTTCGTCCCAGCGATGATGTTACCTTATTTCAGTTCCTGATCCCTTCCAATTTCTTTGCGGTAATCAGTTTGAAGCAGGCAGCAGAGATCCTGAACACTTTAAAACTGGATGCAGAACTGGCAGCAGAATGTACGGCACTTGCTGCTGAAGTGGAGAAAGCCTTACAGCAATATGCAGTAGTGAATCACGCGAAATTTGGAAAAGTATATGCCTTCGAAGTGAATGGATTTGGAAGTTTTCATTTGATGGATGATGCCAATGTGCCGAGTCTCTTATCGCTTCCATACCTGGGTGCAGTGAAACCGGGTGATCCGGTATATGCAGCTACACGGCGCTATATATTATCAACTGAAAATCCATTCTTCTTCAAGGGCAAGGCGGCAGAAGGTATTGGCGGTCCGCATGGCGGGAATTATACCATCTGGCCGATGAGTATCATCATGCGCGGAATCACTTCCAATGATCCGGCCGAAGTGAAAAAATGCCTGCAGATGTTGAAAGCAACACATGCGGATACCGGTTTCATGCATGAAGCTTTCCATAAAGATGATGCCACCAAATTCACGCGCAAGTGGTTTGCCTGGGCGAATACCTTATTTGGAGAACTGGTATTGCATACGCATAAAAAATACCCGGCCATATTGGCTGCAAAATTGTAACAGTGGAAGAACTGCAATTGGTTAAGCCGGTTTCAACAGACTATGAAGAGCTGACGGAACTCTGGGAAGCTTCTGTCAGAGCTACGCATGATTTCTTACCGGAATCGGATATTCAATATTTCAAACCACTGGTTCGGGATCAATTCCTGGCGGCAGTGGATTTGCATGCCTTGAAAGATGCATCCGGCCGTTTTCATGGATTTCTTGGTGTGCTGGATGGCAAGATTGAAATGTTGTTTGTGGATCCCGCCAGCAGAGGGAAGGGATGTGGCAAATGGTTGTTGCAAATCGCCCTGGAACAATTGCAGGCCTACGCCCTGGATGTGAATGAACAGAACGCGCAGGCAGTAGGCTTTTACCAGAAAATGGGATTTGAAGTGGTGGGTCGATCTCCATTGGATGGCATGGGTAAACCTTATCCACTGCTGCACATGAAATACCGCGGACAATAATCAGCTGTCCAGCAAATCGGGCCTTTTTTGTTCGGTTCGCTGGACAGCCTGTTCATACCTCCATTCATCTACTTTTTTCAAGTCGCCGCTGAGCAGGATTTCGGGCACTTTCCAGCCCCTGAAATCTGCGGGTCTGGTATATACAGGTGGTGCCAGCAGGTTATCCTGGAAGGAATCTGTGAGGGCGGAGGTTTCATCGTTCAGCACCCCCGGAAGCAATCTTCCAACAGCATCTACCACTACTGCCGCGGCCAGCTCTCCTCCACTGAGAACATAATCGCCAATGGAAATTTCCATGGTCACAAAATGATCCCGGATCCGCTGGTCGATTCCTTTATAATGTCCGCAGATAATGATCAGGTTGCCCATCAGGGAAAGGCGATTGGCGATTTTTTGAGAAAATCGATCCCCATCCGGAGTCAAATAAATTACCTGTTCATAGGGGCGTTCGGCTTTTAATTGTTCAATAGCTTTGGCCAGAGGTTCGCACATCATTACCATACCGGCACCTCCACCATATTGATAATCATCCACTTGTCCGTATTCATTCACAGCCCACTGGCGCAGGTGATGTACCTGAACTTCCAGGATTCCCTTGGTTTGGGCCCTTTTCATGATAGAGTGATTCAACGGACTTTCCAGCAATTCCGGCACAACCGATATGATATCAATTCGCATTTGGCAAAGATATTGGTTACATTTATCAACTTTGCGGCAACGAAGTAGAGGGGCCCAAGATTATGTATAGAATCTTATTCATTTTAGTACTGGTGGCATACGCACTGGCCTGTAACAGGGCAGCAGATACCCTGCCCAAAATCAGGCTCACCTACAGTGATTCCCTGTACTTCAAAGTACCTGGTACGGCCCAATCGACAGATCCTGTTACCAGACCTGCGGAAGCCGGTTATTTTAAAGCCATTCCCTTGGGATTGGCAATAGATAGCCTGACCGGTCGCATTAATATCACTGAAAGCGAAGGTGGTATCCGTTATAAAATATTCTATATAAGCGACGACCAGGAAACTGTGCTCGATAGCGCCAAACTGGTTGTTTCGGGTATTGATTACCGGGATAGCATTTACAATTTGTCGGCACCCGGACTGCTTTTTGCCACTCCCATCTACAATGCAGATCCGACTGCGGTTTTGCCCTGTGCAGACGACGATGATGACGATGACGACGATGATGATGATGACCCTGATGACGACGATGACGACTGCGAGTTTGATGAAAAAGATACAGATGATGATGGGGATGATGACCTGCCTGGGGTAAACGGGGATGGCTGTAAGGTAGATGTGGACAATGGCGTCATTGATCTGGCAGGCAGTTTTGCAGATGGATTCCTTGGATCCAATCCGTCTAATGGAACCACCCGCGACTTTGAATTTTTCTATCGCATAACAGATCTGAGTAGCCGAAATTTACAGGCTATTACGGTTCGCTTTTATTACTTCAATACGGCTGCTGATATTCCTGCCGGTTTGCGGGCAGAATTAAATAACCGGGATGCGCAGGCAAGAGATGTGCTCATGCATAACCGGGCACGTTTTATCCAGCAATCGCTGATGGCTACTACCGGTTTGGTAAGGAGCGAAGACCTGATGCGCCTGGCCAGAGAAATTACAAGCCGGCCCAAGCGTCCGCCAATCATTATCCTGGTAGGCCGATAAGTAAGGTAGGTCGTTAAGTTGCGGGATTTTGTAGTTTCGGGCTTCCCGAAACTATGTCAGTGCGTTTCCAGTTTTTTGGAGTATTCTTATTGCTGCTGTTGATCTGGAAGGGATTTTCCCAAACCAGTCGGCAGACAGAGGAGGCTGTGCAATGGTATGAACGGGCAGAAACAAACTACAATAGTGATCAACCCACCCCCGCTTCTGACAGTCTTGCATTGACAGCCTACGAAAAAGCCATCAGCTTACTGCTATCCAATGATCCCCGGAATTCGATAGCCGGGGATGCCATGATCAAAAGGGGCAATATTTTTCAGGGCCAGCGCAAACTGACCACCGCCCAGCAGGAGTATTACCGGGCATTAAACTGGTTTACTCAATATGGATCAGACAGTCTCTTGTTGTATCAGGCCAGTCTGCATTTAGGTTCCAATTTTTACTATACCTATACGATTGACAGTGCCCGTTATTACCTGGAGCAGGCAGCACGATTGGCGTTGAATCATGCTGATTACCCCGACCAGGATGTGCTCTATAATTCACTGGGTGCTTTGTATTTTCAGAGTTCCAATTTTCTGCAGGCAGCTAATTATTTTGAAAAAGCCAGGATGCTGCTGGATCCGGCTGCTCCTGAATACCGGGAGACCTTTCATGGGTTCTCCAATAATATCGCCTTCTGTGAGTCGGCATTGGGAAATTATGAAGAAGCACTTTCGATTTACCGGCCCCTGTTGAAAGATGCCTATCTTAAAAACCGGGTTATTCAAAATATCGGGCATCTCTATTATGAGAAGAATGAACCGGATAGCGCACTTAGGTATTTTCAACAGGTGGTTCCCAATGCCACCAATGCCACGGTTCGGATGTACCAGGAGATGGCAAGAATTTACCTGGACAAGAACCAACCTGATCAGAGTCGGGGTTTACTTGATAAAGCGGATAGCCTAAACCGTTTGCTGGGTGAAAGTCCCAGGGAGAAAGCAGTTAACCTGCTGCTCAGAAGCCGGCTTTTGGTATGCAACCAAAATTATCCGGAGGCACTGCAGTACCTCGAAAAAGCAGCCGCCGGTATCAATGAAGACCTGGCTCCGTTAGTTTTGTTTGAGATCCAGGAACAAAAAAGCGGCATATACCTGGTGCGGCATAAGCAGACAAAAACGACAGAAGACCTGAAAGCAGGTGCACTTGCCTTACTGAAAGCTATTCGCCTTGCTTCCTATATCCGAAGCAACTATGATAATGATGAGGCGAAATTATTTTTTAACCGAAGCAGGGAAGCGATTTACTGGAAAGCAGCTGAAGCTGTGTACAACTGGTATGCACAAACGAAAGAGCAGGATGCGCTGGAATCTTTTTTCGAACTGGAAGAAGCATACAAAGGTTCTGTTTTGAATGACCAGTTGCGCCAGGCAAGGGAACGCTCTGCAATAAATCCCGGGCAGTCGCCATTGCTGGCAAAGGAATTTGAACTGAGGCAAACCCTTGCTTATTATTCTTCTCTGCTCAACACACTAACAGATGCAGAGGAAAAGGCCCGGATTGAAGGAGAGCTGATTTCTACCAAAGTTGCATTATCCCGTGTGCAGCAGGAGTTGAATGCAGGTTTCAATGAAAGGAGCCTGGAGGATTCGGTATATAGTCTTTCTGTTTTTCAAAAGCGATTAGCAGGCAAGCAGGCTGTGCTGAGTTTTCTGCAGACGGATGCTGCTTTATTCCGCTTTTTGATAAGACCTGGCACTATACAATTGGATCGGGTACCGGTAACAGTAGGGCTAAGAGAGAAAGTACAACATTTCATCAGTTCCCTGCATAGCCAGCAGGAAGGACTGCGTTACCAGGGAAACCAGGATGGTTATTATTTATACCAGGTATTACTGCAGCCACTGGAAGGAGAGCTGAAAAAACTGGAGTCCTGTACTATACTGGCGGATGGCTTTCTGCACCTCGTTCCATTTGAAGCCTTGCCGGTAACGGAGGCGACTAACCGCTATTTGTTGCAGGACCTTACCTTCAGTTATCATCTTTCCTTTGACCAGGTATATCAACAGCGTAAACCTGCAATTGCGAATGGGAAGGATAGTTCCTGGATGAGTTTTGCGCCCTACGCGGAGGAGGATCCCTTAATCAGAAAAACCGGGTTGGCGGTGCTGCCTTTTTCTGCCAGTGAAACGGGAAAGTCGGACAGTGAATTGACAATTGTAAAATCGGAAGCTACCAAAGCTGCTTTTCTGAACTTGGGAGGCAGTAAAAAGATACTGCATATTGCGAGTCATGCTGCAGCCAACAGGGAAGGCAATGGAGATTCCTGGATCAAGTTTTATCCGGAGCAACCGGATTCAGTTTTAGGGTACACCCTGTTTCTGCCTGAGATCTATCCGTTACCACTCAAAAATACAGAGCTGGTCATCCTGAGTGCCTGTGAATCGGCCAGCGGCATTGCTGCTTCCGGTGAAGGATTATTGAGTTTGTCGCGGGCCTTTTTATATGCTGGTTCCAATGGAGTAATTGCTTCTCTTTGGAAATCGGAGGACCTGGTAACGGCCTACCTTATCCGAAAATTCAGGGAAGGAATCAGTGCCGGACTACCGGTAGAAAGGGCCCTGCAGGAAGCCAAATTGCAATTGTTATCCGATCCTGAAGTACCGGTTCAGTTTAAACAACCCAATTATTGGGCGCACCTGGTTTATATTGGTAATTGTTCTCCTGCTAAATCAATGGCGACCTTTTTCTGGTGGCTGTTGGGAGGAGCAGGAGCAGTTGTGCTATTGGTTTATTTTTTACGCAAAAGAGCTTCCAGTTCTTCCAGCTGATCTGCCTGCACTTTTTCAAAATACAGGTGTTGCGGATCCTGTTTGATGGCCCTGAACAATTCCAAAGCTTTGTCAGTAGCTCCTGCTTTCAGGTAGGCGAGGGCTCCGTAAAACTGGGCTTCATCGCGGAAAGCAAGTGATGCTGTGTTATCCAGGATGCATTGAAAACTCAGAGAAGCAGCCGTCCAATTTTTCAGTTCCATATAACTGAGTCCTGCATAAAAATGAGAACTGTTATCAACTGATTTTTTTGCATCATAGGCGGTAACCAATTCCTGGTAGGCGCCTTTCTTATAAAGTGCAGTCAGGTCATCAGCTGTTTCCTGTGAACGGAAAACCGGTGCCTGGTAAGGTTGATACATATCAGCATAGAGTTGGTCTGCATTCATCGTATTGCCGGACTGCCAGAAATAGATACCCACCGCCAGCAACAGGGAAGCTGCAATACCGATCCATTTGAGCCGGCCCATCCAGATCAGTTTCTTGTCGGCATGGATGGATTTGTTTTCGTTTAGAAATTGCTCGTGCAAGATTCCTACCTGCGCAATGATGGGGGCCCTTTCAAGAAAGGACTGGGCAGCGCGGTGGAGCTGGATTTCCTTCTCCAGTTCCTGCTCATTTAATGCGGGTACCTGCTTTTGAAGCCAGTCGCGGGTAATGGTGCCTGCAGTATACTCATCCAGCAAATGATCTATGTGTAAATCAGGATTCATGGGCATCCAGGTTTTTGAGGTGTTGAATTATGGTTGGGTTTTTGGAGAGCATTTCTTTTAATGCTTTCATGCATTTGGATTTTTTATTTCGTAAAGCCTGCTCACTTGCAAAGGATACTTTATCCAATAACTCTCGCATCGACAGTTTTTCATAATAGAAACCCATCAGGATGGCTTTACATACTGAACCGATCGAATTAAAGAGCTGTAGCCAGGTTTTTTGCAATTCCTTATTGAAGATCCTTGCTTCGGTTGACTCAATGGTGGGGGAAGCCTGGTGAAATACCTGCTGCCGCCTGTTCCTGCGTTCACTGCTCCGGATCTCTTCCAGCCACAGGTTCTTGGCTATTCCGAACTGGTAGGATTTGATACTGCTATCACCTTTGAATTTACCTGCCCTTGCCGCTTCTATAAATACCAGGATGGATTCCTGGAAAATATCTGCCGCTTCCTCCTGTGCTGCCCCCTTGGTTCTCAAAAAGGCGGTCAGCATTTCAAAATAGCTGTTATACAGTTCCTTCACCGGCCGGTTGATATCTGCCTGCTGTAAGGCGATCACCAGTTCCATATCTGGTGTTCGCTGTTCATTTCCTCCCGATTTATACGCTATCTGCATTTCGATCCTGCTTTTTTAACCTAACAACATGCTTTTACGATGGTTGAAAGGGGAGGCTGACTGTGCCAGCCTCCCGGGTTCTTTATAAGGATATAGGAGCGTGGACTGTTTTATATTGGTTGTTGCAGCCTTGGAAAATGTAACCGTTTTTGGAAAAAAATTATTGCCGGATAATCCTGCCGTCCTCCATTTCGATGATACGGTTGGTCCTTTCCGCAAATTCCGGGTCATGGGTTACGATGAGCAGGCTCTGATTGAACTCCTGCGCCAGCTGCTGAAAAGTGGAGAATACGATTTCGCTGTTGCGCTTGTCCAGGTTGCCGGTGGGCTCATCTCCCATAATGATAGCAGGTTCATTGATCATGGCGCGCGCGATGGCTACCCGCTGTTTTTCACCTCCGGATAATTGCCGGGGATTCTTTTCGGCCAGTTTGCTGATATCGAGGTTTTTTAGGAGAAAATGTGCCCGGTCTTTCAACGCTGCTTCCGGCTTTTTGGCAAGCTTCCTGGCGGGCAGTAAAATATTCTCCAACACCGTGAATTCATTCAGCAGGTAATGAAATTGGAATACAAATCCGATTTTTTCATTGCGCACCGCCGCCAGTTCTTTTTCTTTCAGGCCAGTCATCTTTTGTTCGTCGATAAACAATTCTCCCTGGTAATCAGTATCCATGGTGGAGAGGATATAGAGCAGGGTGGATTTACCGCAACCCGACTTGCCAATCACCGATACAAATTCCCCCGCCTTTACCTGGAAATTGATGTCTTTGAGTACATCAAATTTTACCGGGTCGTAAAACTGTTTGTAAATATGTTTTGCTTCTAGTATGACGGAGTTCATGTTATTTACCTCTGATGATTACAACCGGATCCACTCTGCTGGCTTTTTTCGCCGGAAAGTATCCGGCCAGGTACGTAGTGATCAGTGAAAATGCACTGCCTATGAAATAATAGACCGGATTATAATTGATGGGATAGGTTGTTACGGTTGGTAAGGCTGCTGTATTGAAAGGGATCTGATCAATCAGCGAGGATAATAAATAGCCCATGAGCAAGCCCGTTAGTCCGCCAAAAATGCCTATACCTAATGCAATCATAATAAAGATCCGGTTCACATCCTTTCCGGAAAAACCGGTTGCTTTCAATATGGCAATGGAGTCCATCTTTTCATAGATCATCATGTTCAGGATATTGTAAATACCAAAGCCGGCCACCACCAGCAGTGTGATGCCTACTGCATACGAGATGATATTCCGAACAGAAGTTCCTGTTTCAAATTGCGAATTGGCGGTTTGAATATCTTCTGCGTCGATCTCAAATACTTTATTGAATTCTTTTGCAAGTTTGGGTGCCTGGTTGATATCGTTCAGCTTAACCTGGATATCGGTCACATAGCTATTAGGCTTGCCCATGATTTTCTGTACCGTATTGATGGATGCAAAACTTTGGGTTTTGTCCAGCTCTTGCAAACCAGATTGAAAATGCCCCACCACTTTTAAGCGAAACTGTTCTCCCGATGAGGTGGTTAACTGTACCACATCTCCAATATCGGCCAGTAGTTTATCAGCCAGCCCTTTCCCCAGGATAATGCTGTTAGCTACATTTTTCAAATCGGATGCCTGCCCTTTTACAACATAATCGGTAAAGAAAAACAGGCGGCTTTCTGCTTCCACATCTACACCGTATACAACACCTGTGATTTCGAGATTGCCTTCATTGAAGAATACCTGGCTGGTTATTTTAGGTGCAATCCCCAATACGCGGGGGTCCTGCGTTATGCGTTGCATGATGGCTCCGCTGTTATAAATTTCCTGGCGACTGTTGCCAGATTTTACAGAATGTATGATGTGGTAATGCGACTTATATTCAGCAGCCTGCTGCACAGGTTGTATGCTATCCGGCCGAATCTCATTAAACAGGCGGACATGCGGTGTTCTGTTGATAACAAGTCCGTCCAATAATTTATTCAGTCCCGTCATAAAACTCAGCAGCGTGATGAACATCGTGATGCTGAACGTTACCCCAATGGCAGCCACCAGGGTTTGTTTCCATCGCGCCATCAGTAAGGCATAAGCAATTTTTATGAGGAGCAGCTTACTCATTGCAGGGGATCTACCAGTTTATCAGATGCGGTAATTCCTTTCAGTATTTCAACTTTTTTATAATCTTTCAGTCCGGTTACTACTTTTCTTTTTTCTTTGTTTTCCAGTAACACAAAAGAGTCCTGTACCAGGTAATTTCTTGGTATGGTCAGGGTTTTTGCTTTGGTTTGAATTACGATATTCGCTTCGGCTGACAGGTTGGGATAGAGTTTCTCCGGTGCTTTTTCAAAGGTTGCTTCCACCAGGAAACTCCGGGTTCTTTCATCCATGATGGGATCAATTCTCGTAAGGGTTGCTTCAAACACTTCTCCTTTGTAACTGTCCAGCGTAACAATAATTTTTTGACCGGTTTTGATTTTGGCAATATCATATTCATCCACCAGCAATTCGAGTATGAAATTGTCTGCATCTCCCATAGTGGCGATGGCCTGCTGCGGGTTGACGGTTTCTCCTTTTTCTTTCAGCAGTTTGTACACTTTACCATCCGACTCGCTTTTGATGATATAATCATTTTGCTGGGTGCTGGTGATTTGTAATTGTTTTCTTGCCTGCTGCGCATTAAACCGGATCTGCCTTTCCAGTTCATCGTACCGGCGACGGGTGGATTCTACATTGCTGGCAGCATTTTCCATGGCGAGTTCCCGCTGCTCCAGCTCATTCCGGGTGCCGATTCCCTGGTTCCACAATTCCTGCTGGCGTTTGTATAGAGAAGAATCCGTTTTGAATTTACTGATGGCAAAATCAAGAGAAGCTTTCAGTTCTTTTAACCGGTTGCGATTGTTCTCCTCTGCTGAATAGTTGGCGGCCAACTGGGCATTTTCCCTGTTCAGGCGTACCAGGTCGTTGTTGATTTTATAAATGGGACTGCCTTTCTTCACCAGGTCTCCTTCTTTTACCAGCACTTCTTCAATGATGCCGCTAACGGTGGAGTACAACTGGTATTGGTTGCGTGTTTTTATGGTACCGGAAGCATACACCGATTCAGTAAGGCCTTCCTCAGTTGGTTGAATCAGGTTTTCCTGATCAGAGCAATTGGAAAATACTGGTAATAACAGGAGTAGAAATGCCGGAAAAGGAGTTAGTTTCATGCTATCCGGGAAATTTGTGTCGGATAAAATTAGGTTTCCTTTCTAAATGATCCTTATGTTTTTACCGAATCTGATCCTGTTTGGCTTGTTTTTTTCTGATCCACAGGTAACACAGCAGGTGCTGGACAACAAAATTAATACAGCTGCATATGAACGCGACCTGGCTATTTCTCCGGATGGGCGGGAAGTTTTTTTTACCAGGCAGGGGACTGACTGGAAGGATCAAACGATCTGGCATTTATCGAAGTTGAAAGATGGCAGCTGGACTGAAGCAAAGCCTGCTCCCTTTAGTGGCAGGTTTCGTGATTTGGAACCATTTTTCGCACCTGATGGAAAACGTTTGTTTTTTGCTTCGGGGCGCCCAAAGCCTGGTAGAACAGGAGAAGATGTGGATATCTGGATGGTAGAGCGATTAGTAACTGGCTGGTCGGAGCCCATCCATCTTGGACCTGCTATCAATTCTGAAAAAGATGAGTATTATCCTTCCGTAACAAACGAAGGGCATCTGTATTTTACCTCGGAAAGAGCAGGTGGCCCGGGTAAGGAAGATATATACAGGGCGGAATACAGGAATGGTAATTGGTTACCGGCCAAAGCCTTGGATACAGGTGTAAATTCTGCCTATTATGAATTCAATGCCTATGTTTCACCGGATGAGTCCCTGTTGATTTTTACTTCCTACGGAAGAGCCGATGATATGGGCAGGGGTGATCTCTATATGAGTATCCGAAATCCAGCTGGTTATTGGGAGCCCGCTAAAAATCTAAAGGCAGCAAATTCTACCGATCTGGATTATTGCCCTTTTATATCCCCGGATGGCAAAACCCTCTATTATACAAGTGAAAAAGCAGGCAAAAAAAATGGCAACATTTTCATGTTGCCCTTCGAGACCCTGAAATTTCAACTTATAAACTCTCTGACTGAATCAGGTACTGAGTAGAATACTGCTTTCCACAAGTGAAACGCACCACATATACACCAGCAGCCAGCGTTTTGGTGTTCAGGTCCATCTGAACGCCATTGGAAGTATCGTTAATTTTTTTGATCAGCTCACCTTTCTCGTTGAAGATCTCAACGGAGATCTGCTTTTGCTGCCAGGCCAGGGGAGTCAGCAATACAGTAGAACCTGTTTGAGGATCGATGCTCAGTTCGGTAGGGATGAAATCATCTTTCTTATCCATGGCTACCATCTTAACAGAAGAGTATTCGAAGTTACCTTCCATGTCGCGGGTGCGAAGGCGATAGAATACTGCACCCATGGTAGTAGCAGATTTGCTTTCATCTTTGAACTGGTACAATCCACCTTTTGGCATGTTAGCACGATTGAAGCGAGAAACTTCACGGAACACTTCACCATCCACACTCTTCTCAATACTGATATCCTGCAGTTTTTCCTGAGTAGGGCAAGACCAGGCCAGCTCAATGATGTCAGTTTGCATACGAGCCTGGAAACCTACGATATGAGGCATGTAAACAGTAGCCAGATCAGGAGTAGAATTCTTCAGTTCAATTTTGTACTGAGCGCGACCAGCCCACTCATTGTTATTGCGGTTAACACCCAGCTTAACACGAATGGTAGTAATATTTTTATTTACGATGCTGATTTTTTCGCTGCTGGTATTTTGCTTACCCCATCTGTTCTCAGCGCGGTAACCACTGTTAGCAGCAGAGATCATCAGGGAAGTGATTTCATTGTCATACACCACTTTGCTTCCATATCCAAGGTAACATTCAGCAAATTCGTGTGCAGCACCGTAGTTATTCAAACCAGAAACGGAAGTAGTGATTTCCGGCATGCTATAACCATTGGGCTGATCCAGGGGTTGGTTGTTATTTACGAAAGTAAAGCTGAACTCGATCCAGGAAGGACCATTGATACCTGCGTATTCAACTTCCGGCTGAAAAATGGAAGAGTTATTATTTGTATTGTGATGCAGTTGCTTCAGCACTACACCTGGAGTGATATTTTCAATCTTAACGATGCAATCAGCTTCTGCTTTTCCGAATGCATTCTTGGTAACAGAAGAAAACCGGTACATGGCTCCACGCTGTCCGGCTGCACCGCTTTCCAGCTTATAATTGGTGAAAGAGATATCCTGTGCGGATACTTCTGTTGTGAAGAAACTTGTCAGGAGTGCCAGCAAAAAAAGGTACGAAGTTTTCATAATTCTACTTTGGGATGATGCTGGTTTTCTTAGGATCTTGATTTTTGTTTGCTAAGTGGTTTTTTGTAGGCATCCTGGATTTTCGATCAACAATACAAAGATCATCACGGACTTCGGAAAATACAAGTGGATATGGGGTTTTTTCGATAAATGGGCGAAAAACGCAAGTGTTTGTCCTCGAAACACGCGTTTTTGGAAGATATTGTCGTAGAATCCCTATGCCGGTTTAGGAGTTTTCCGGAATTTTGGAACAATATCGCACTCCATGAAAACACTTATGGGTGAAATTACGGGGTGTATCAGTAATCCACTTAGCAGCTAAGTATTTGCCTTATTTTCGAGTATGTTCAAAGAGAACCCGCTTCCTATTATACTTTTTAGTATCGCCGTAATTGGTGCTACTGCCTTTATGCAGTACCAGCAGCCGGAGTATAGTTTTTTTGATGGCGGATACATCATCGCCATCCTGTTGACTATCTTTTTAAAGGATGATTTGTATACCCGCATCTTTGGTGTTACAGGGTTGGTATTTACAATAATCTCAGTTTATTATCCCAATGCAGCAGAGCCGGATGTTCAGATTTGGTTGCAACATATTTTTTCTGCAGTGGTAATTGTGATGACAATGACTCTTGTCATTTATCTGAAGCGCTTATACCGAAGCCTGGAGAGAGAGGAGCGCCAGGTGAATGCGCTTTTTGAACATGCTACGGAAGGTATAATTCTTACTAATGGAAAGGGTCAGATTATTTTGGTGAATCCGGAAGCGGAACGATTGTTCGGCTATCAAAAACATGAATTGCTTGGTCAAACAATTGAATTACTGATACCGATGCGTCTGCATCAACGGCATGAACATAGCAGAGCGCAATTCTATAAAAATCCGGGTAACCGAAGAATGGGGCAGGGACGTGATCTTTTTGCGAAACGAAAGGACGCTTCTGAATTTCCCGTAGAAATCAGTCTGAGTCATTTTAATGATAAGAAGGGACAGTATGTAATTGCCTTTATCATTGATATTACGCAACGTAAGGAAGCAGAGAAAAAACTATTACAGCAAAAAGAACAACTGGAAAGTGTTACTAATGATGTCCGCAAATTAAATACGGATCTGGAAACAAAAGTGGAAGAACGAACTCTGATTTTAAAAGAGGCCTTGCATGAACTGGAGCGTTCGCAATTGGAACTGGAAGATGCGCTTAATAAGGAAAAAGAACTGAATGAAATTAAATCGAGGTTTGTATCGATGGCATCACATGAATTCAGAACCCCTCTTAGTACCATTCTATCTTCTGCCACGCTGATCAGCCGGTACCAGCAGGAAGAGGAGCAGCCGCAAAGAGAAAAACATGTTAAGCGGGTAAAAGATGCCGTGAAACATCTGAATGATCTGCTGGAAGATTTTCTTTCTTTCGGAAAACTGGAAGAGGGTAAAGTGGAAACCAAGCTGGAGCCGGTTAACCTGGCACAACTGCTGGAAGAAGTAGAGGATGAATTAAAGCCTTCCATGAAAGAGGCGCAGTCATTCAACAAAGACATACCGGCAATTATCACTTGTACTACGGATAAACGATTGATGAAACATACCTTGATCAATATTCTGAGTAATGCGATCAAGTTTTCTGAGCCGGGGAAACCTATTTATGTTCATATGATACAGGAAAATGGGCGGTTAACCATTTCCGTGAAAGATGAAGGAATTGGTGTGTCCAAAGAAGACCAGGAGTATTTGTTTGATAGTTTTTTCCGGGCCAAGAATGCTTTTAATATTCAGGGTACAGGTTTAGGTCTTCATATTGTAAAACGATATATGAAGCTGCTTGGTGGGGATATCCGGTTTGAAAGTGAATTAAATAAAGGAACTACAGTTGTTGTATCAGTACCCTGCAATTCGGTTAGTGACACTCAATAGCTGTACCCCTGGCTGATTCCAGGACCGGGCTGATATAAGGAATCCCCAGGTTCAATCCGCGTAGTATAAGTAATATTCCCATTACAGCAATTACATACGGAGTGAGTTGTTTCATCCGGTTCCGAAGCTGAATGCTGGCCAGGTGACCAAACCAGTTTAGTGCCAGGAGGGCCGGAAGTGTTCCCAGGCCAAATGCCGCCATAAAGAATATACCGTCTGTTATTTGATTGGTGCTGAGTGCACCGGCAATTGCCAGATACACCATACCGCAGGGTAATAATCCGTTTGCCATACCCAACAGGAAAAAACTGCCGGATCGCTGATCTTTCAACAACCTGCTCATGGTATTCAGCAGCCGGGTCTGTAATCGTGTGATCCAGCCGGGTTGTATCCTGGATTTTTGTTGCATGTATTGGATCAGCAGCAATAATACCAGCCCTCCCAGAATGATAGAGAACCAGCGCTGAAAGCCTGCCAGGTATACCTGCCTGCCCAGCAGTCCGAAGACAGCACCCATTATGCTGTAGGTGGTAATTCTGCCCAGGTGATAACTTAGTGTGGAACCCATCCGCAGAATAGGGGAGAGATGTTGAACAGGAAGCGCAAATGCAATAGGACCGCACATTCCCACGCAGTGAAAACTGCTGATGAGTCCAAGACTAAGCGCACCTATGATGAGTTCCCAAGTCATTACTGGAGGTTCATAAAGTTTTCCTGATAATAGGCTGAATCATTCGCCTGCCATTTAAATTTGAGTTTGTAGGCAGCTGGAGCAATAGCTTTACCAATTTCGATTGACTGTTGTCCGCTTGCATCAGGTTGCAGCTCAAGTACGGTATCTTTATCAGCATCTGAAGGACAATAAAAGATGATTTGCCCTGATTGAATCCTGCCAACCATCTCAGCGGGCAGTTGAATCTTCAGCTTTTTATCGCGATAGCTGACCTGAATGGCAGCAGTTAAACCGGCGGCATTGTTTCGTGCATCAATTACCTGCTGATAAGCGAGTTCCTCTTTATAATAATCCTTGGAAACCAGTTCAAATTCAGTTTTCAGGCTCATGTAAATCAGCGTGCCCATGAGCAATCCGAAAGCGATGAAAACCAGTACTAGTTTATGTCCAAAATTAAGTGCCATAGTTTTATTGGGTTACAGGTCCTAAAAAAGTTGTTTTTACCTGGTCGATCCGTTCATTGCCTCTGTACAATCCAAGTTGCAAAACATTCTTACGATCGTGGATAGCAGTACGTGGTAATATGATGAAGAAGGATCCGGATCCCTGCCCTTCTTTTTTCACCAGTATGGGTCCACCTCCGATAATTTCCACTTTACCCTGCTGACCTTCCAGCCTGATGGTAAGGGGTACTTCTTCCATAGTCTTATTCGCTACTTTGATATTATAGAGGTTTGATACACTGTCTGCGCCTCTTTCCTGGAATAACATACCGGGTGTTCTCATAATGGTAGCGTCTACATCTTTTCTGGTAATTAACAGGGTAGATAAAATTACCACCAACACCAGCAATAGTGCCGTATACAACTTCATCCGGGTGGTGTACTTCAATGGCTCCCGGTTTGCGATTCCATTTTCAGATGCATACCGGATCAGCCCCCTTGGGCGGCCAATCTTATCCATGATATTATCACAGGCATCAATACAGGCGGTACAGTTCACACACTCCATCTGGGTGCCGTTACGGATGTCAATACCAGTGGGACAAACCTTCACGCACTGCAAACAATCGATACAATCTCCCAGGGATAGTTCTTCCTTGTCTTTTAGTTTTCCTCTGGGTTCACCGCGTTTGTAATCATAGGCAACAATCATAGAGTTACGGTCCAATAATACGCCCTGGAGTCTTCCATATGGGCAAACGACGGTACATACCTGCTCTCTGAAAAACGCATATACGCCATAAAAGACACCTGAGAAGAGCAGTAAGGAAAACAGTCCGAGTATATGTTCAGAAACTGGTTCAGTAATAATTCCCCAGAGTTCCTTGATGCCGATGATATAGGCAAGAAAAAAATTGGCAATAATAAAAGACATCAAAAAAAATACAACATGTTTGGTTGTCTTTTTGACAATTTTTTCTGTAGTCCAGGAGGCTTTTGCTAGCAGGCGTTGTTCAGATGCATCGCCTTCAATCAGGTATTCAATTTTTCGGAAAACCATCTCCATGAAAATGGTTTGCGGGCAGATCCATCCGCAGAAAAGTCTGCCAAACGCTGCCGTAAACAATACAATAAAGATGATAAAACTTACCATCGTCAGGCCGAAGATGAAAAAATCCTGGGGCCAGAACACCTTACCGAATAAAATGAATTTGGCATCCGGAATATTGAATAGCAGCAGTGGCCTTCCATTTATATGAATGAAAGGTATAGCAAGGAAAATAGCAAAGAAGAGCCAGCTTACGTAGTTTCTCCAATTGGTAAACCTGCCTCTGGGTTTTTGTGCAAAAATCCATTTGCGTTTACCAGACTTGTCAACTGTCGCAATTCGATCGCGAAAACTTTCCTCTTCTTTTTCTATTTTCCCTTTTACCTCACTCATGAATAACGGATTTAGTTAGAAGCGCTTGATACGGATGTTGAATCAACAATCGTTGCAGGCTTCACAGAATCACCTGCAGCAGGAGCTTCTTCTTTATACAATTCTCCCTGTTTTTCTTTTGGGTTGGGAGGGTTACTTCCATGTATGGATTTGATAAAGCTGCTGATCTGTGCAATTTTCACCGGACTCAGATCTTCCTGCCAGGAGCGCATTCCTTTTTCAGGTACACCATACTTAATGGTTTTGAAAATATCATTGATAGAACCTCCATGCAACCAGTAGTCATCAGTAAGGTTCGGACCCACGGTACCTTCACCCTGTTTACCATGACAGGCAGCGCAATTCGTGATATAAAGTGCCTGGCCTGCAGCTATACCGGCTGCGTCCATCATCACTACTGAATTCTCATCAATATTATTAGCTGCCTTTTTAAGGTATTCTTCTTTCTGCTTTTCAGCGATGGCCATTTCACGGTTGAACTCTTCAACGGAAGAAGGACCGGTATGAGTAACATGGAACCTCCACAGGTATATGACAGCGAAAATTATACAGAGATAAAATCCATATAACCACCACGGGGGAAGATTGTTATCCAATTCACGGATACCATCATAATCATGTCCCAGGTCGATATCAGCTTCCTGTTCAACGGGTTTGAATTTGTTGAATTTGGTCCACCAGTTTTCTTTTGGTTTGGCTGGAACCACCACTTCTTTGGTAATACCTGCACTTGCCATTTCAGCTCTGATCAGTAACCTCAGGTTATACAACAGATAAAGAATGGCGATCAGTTCTACAGCGATCACACCAGTTAAAAAGTAGAAGGTAATTGAATCCATACCACCAATTTGACCTGAACCGGCTGCTGCTGCATCCTGTGCACCCGCGCTATTGGATCCAAGTAAGAATCCTAGAATTAGCGCTGAAACGATTCCTGATTTAGCTTTACGGTAGCGACTAATGAATACATCTGCTGCACCATTAACTACCCAGGCAAGCAGGATAATAATCAATGCCAGAACTGCAATAATGATCAGGAGGGTTACAGCCAGTGGATTCTCCATACTGCTGACAGGTGGTGGTCCGGCAGCTCCTTTTGCCAGGGCCGGAAGGGAAAAGGCCAGTAAGCCGGATAAGATCAGCAAGATGCTGCGGGCTTTTTGTTTATGTTGACGTATGCTTTGAAAAAAACACATAGTGATTGATTTAGCGGTTAGTCTAGTTTCTGTTATCAAGCGGAATCCGGCTTATTTCGTCGATCATGTTTTTATCAGCTTTGATCGACCAGATCAAAACCAGTAAAAAGAATACACCAAATATGAGCAGGGAAGCCAGTCCATATATACTGATCCCTGATATCGACTCTAAATAGTTTATGAATTTCATATTCTTACTTTTTCACTTTTTTCAAATTTTTCACCCCTTTCACTTTTCACCTTTCACCTTTCACTTCTTAATATCCGTACCCAGCCGCTGCAAATAAGCAATCAGGGCCACAATCTCATCATGCTTATCCACTTCAATCTTTTCCATTTTAAGATTAATACGGATAGCGTTTGCCTGGGTGTTTAATTCCTTATTGGCGATTTTCGCATAATCCTTTTCGTAAGGAACGCCCAGGGTTTGCATGGCTTTGATCATCTTCGGAGTAAGTGTGGTATCAATTTTATCTTCAAATAACCAGGGGTAGGCAGGCATGATAGAGCCCGGGCTCATACTGGTTGGGTCGAGCATGTGGTTATAGTGCCAGCTGTCGGGGTATTTTCCACCTTCACGCGCCAGATCGGGCCCCGTTCTTTTGGATCCCCACTGGAAGGGGTGATCATATACGAATTCACCGGCTTTGCTGTATTCGCCATAACGGGCCACTTCATCCCGGAAGGGGCGGATCATCTGGCTATGGCAGGTATAACAACCTTCCCGTACATAAATATCACGACCATGTAATTCAAGTGGGGTATAAGGTTTCACACTGCTGATGGTAGGTACATTGGATTTTACCAGGAAGGCAGGTACAAATTCCAGTACACCACCAATAGCCACGGCAACGAAACTCCATACCAGCATCTGGATCGGACGTTTTTCAATCCAACGGTGCCAGTGTTCTTTACCATGTGTTTTAATTTCTTTTGGCAGAGGTGCGGCTTCAGCTGCTTCATTTTCAACGAAACTACCTGCCTTGATGGTTTTATAGAGGTTATAAACCATGATAAAGGCACCTGTCAGGTATAGGGCTCCACCAATGCTACGGGTTACATACATGGGAATGATGTGTGTAACGGTTTCTAGGAACTGAAATTTCAGTTGTCCTTCTTCCGTGAATTGTTTCCACATCATGCTCTGTGCAAAACCTGCCCAGTACAGGGGAACAGCATATAGTATAATACCAATGGTTCCAATCCAGAAATGGGATCCCGCCAGTTTCTTTGAATAGAGCGGTGTATTATACATTTTTGGGATCAGCCAGTAAAGCACACCAAAGGTCAGGAAGCCATTCCAGCCAAGTGCACCCACGTGTACGTGTGCAACAATCCAGTCGCTGAAGTGCGCAATCGCGTTCACATTTTTCAAGCTCAGCATAGGGCCTTCAAAAGTGGCCATACCATAACAGGTAATTGCCACCACCAGGAATTTCAATACCGGTTCTTCTCTCACTTTATCCCAGGCACCGCGAAGGGTAAAGAGCCCGTTCAGCATACCACCCCAGGAAGGTGCAATCAACATAACGGAGAAGACTACCCCAAGTGATTGTGCCCAGTCGGGCAGTGCAGTATATAACAGGTGGTGCGGACCTGCCCAGATATAAATAAAGATCAGTGCCCAGAAGTGAATGATGGAAAGCCGGTAAGAATATACCGGTCGATTGGCTGCCTTTGGAAGAAAATAATACATGAGCCCGAGATAAGGCGTAGTCAGGAAGAAGGCAACCGCATTGTGCCCATACCACCATTGTACCAGGGCATCCTGAACGCCGGCGTACCAGCTATAACTTTTAAACAGGGTGATCGGTAATTCAAAACTGTTTACGATATGAAGCATCGCAACGGTAACCCAGGTAGCGATATAAAACCAGATCGCTACATAGAGGTGGCTTTCTCTTCTTTTGAGAATGGTTCCGAACATGTTGATACCAAATACTACCCAAATCAGGGTAATGGCGATATCAATAGGCCATTCCAGTTCCGCATACTCTTTACCGGTAGTATAACCTGCCCAGAGTGTGAGCGCCCCTGCAACAATAATGGCCTGCCAGCCCCAGAAATGAATCTTGCTCAGCAGATCACTGTACATTCTGGCTTTGCAGAGCCGCTGTAAGGAATAATAAACACCCATAAAAATACCGTTGCCTACAAAGGCGAAAATCACGGCATTCGTGTGTACGGGTCTCATTCTGCCAAAAGTGGTTGGCGCATAGTCAAGGTTGATGGCCGGATAATAAAGGGCAATGGCGGCCCATAATCCCGCCAGCATGCCTACAATAGCCCAGAAAGTAGTTGCAAAAGCAAACCACTTCACGATTTTGTTGTCGTAACTGAATTGTTCAATCTGCATACAGATAGCTGTTTATCGGTTTATTGTTCGGAACTTTTCTTAGAAGGTTTATCATCAAATAACATGCGCATGGGCGGCGAGTATTCATCTTCGTACTGACCATTTTTTACACTCCAGATAAAGCCAAACAGAAAGAGCGCAGCTACTGCGATGCTTGCTATCAGGAGTAATATGATTACAGCCATTTGTAAAATTTTGGTAAAAGTAGCAGGTGACATTGCGGGTGATTATGATCACCCTCAGCATTTTTTATGATTTTGATCACTATAACTTCAGTTTACGGGCATACAGGTTAGATGCACCGTAGGTCAGGAGTATAATACTGATAGAGCTGGAGGGCATGAGGATGGCGGCAATCAAAGGCGACAAATCCCCCTGCACGGCGAAATAGAGCCCTATTATATTATAGATTATACTCATAACAAAGCTTGCCATCACCACCTGCCTGTTTCCTTTGGCCAGTTGTAAAAACCGGTCGAGTTTTCCAAGGGAGGCAGCATCCAGGATTCCGTCGCTGGCAGGAGTGAAGCTGTTGGAGTTTTCAGCAATCGCAATCCCCATATTACTTTCCTGCAGGGCGATGGCATCATTCAGTCCGTCGCCCACCATCATCAGCTTTTTACCTTTTTCCTTTTCGATTTCTATATAGCGCAGTTTGTCCTGCGGCTGCTGATTAAAAAGGAGGGTGGTTTTCTTTCCGGCCATTCTTTCCAGTTCCGGTCTTTCTGCATCATTATCGCCTGAAATGACTGCCAGTTCATAATCGGGCCGGATGCGCGACAGTAAAGCATTTACTTCTTCCCGGTAGAAATTATGAAACTGGAAATAGCCTTTTACCTGGTTATCCACGGATACATAAACCCTTGTTCCGGAACTCAGGTTTTTCATTCCGGTGATAAAAGACTGCGAACCAAGCGCGTATCGGGTTCCATAGATCCAGCCTTCCAGTCCCTTTCCAATTCTCTCCCTGAACTGGTCAACCGGTTTACGATGCTGACCCAGGTGTTGTACCAGAGCCCTGCTCAGGGGGTGGCGACTAACATTGGCGAGGGAAGCAAAGGCAATGAGGTCGCTATCACTTAAGGGATCTCCCTCATATTCCACCGCATGTCGGGTGGTGGTGGTGAGGGTACCGGTTTTATCAAAAACAATTTGGTCGATCGCCGCCATTTCTTCAATCGCCTGTGCATTGCGCAGGTATAACCCATTGCGTGAAAATATCCGCAAAATGGTTCCGTTGGTAAAGGTGTTGGAGAGCAATAACGCACAGGGACAAGCGATAATTAAAATAGCTGTTACAGCCGGCCAGATTTTAGAGGGGTCCTGTACCCACCAGTAAAGGGCGGTAAGGATGGCAATCGTAAAAACGATATAGGTAAAATACCGGCTCAGCAGGTGCACAAAGGATACGCCTTTTTCTTCGGGCTGTTTTTCAGCCTGGTTCCAGAGCCGGGTCAGGTAACTCTGGGCTACTTCCTTAATGGTTAGCAATTCTATAGTACCGGCTGTCTGTTTTCCGCCGGCATAAATAATTTCCCCTACTTCTTTCAGTACCGGAATGGATTCACCGGTTACAAAACTGTAATCGATATAGGCCCGCCCTCTTGTAAGGATACCATCAGCCGGAACAAGTTCATCCTGGTGGATAAGCAGGGTATCGCCCGGTTTGATCTGAGGTAGTGCGGTCGGTACTTCCTTATCGTCTTTTAAAACTGTTACCGCGATGGGGAAATAGGAAGTATAATCGCGCTCAAAGGAAAGCGACTGATAGGTTTTGTCCTGCAGCACCCGGCCAATCAGCATGAAGAAAACGATGCCGGCAAAGGAGTCAAAATAACCACCACCTGTATCGGTCAATACTTCCACCACGCTCCGGAAGAAGGTTACCCAAATGGCGAGTACAATAGGCGCATCAATATTCAGGAACCGGTGCTTCAGGCTTTTCCAGGCGCTGTTGTAAAAGGGCTGGGCACTGAATAGCAATACCGGCAGTGCGAGGATCAGGTTGAGATAGCGGAAAGCATATTGCAGGTTTTTTTCCGCGTGTTCGAGTCCCAGGTATTCCGGAAAACTCATCAGCATGATATTGGCAAAACAAAAACCCGCCACACCCAGTTGATAGATCATGGTGCGCGGTATACGCGGTTTTGCCTTATTGAGTTGTTGCAGGGAAATATAGGGCTCGTAACCAATACTGGTCAGCAGTTCGGCTACCCCTCTCAGTGAGATCTTTGTGTGGTCAAATATAAGATCTACCTCTTTTCGGGTGAACTGCACCGTTACTTTGATTACACCAGTATTTATTTTGTGCAGGTTTTCCAGGAGGTACAGGCAGGAACTGCAATGGATATGCGGGAGGTAGAAATTGACATGTGTATTGGTGGCATCTTTGAAATGGATCAGTTGCTGCTCAATGCCCGGATCTTCCAGGAAGGCGAACTTGTCTTTGCGTACCTTGATACGCTGGCTCAGCCCGGGATTCTTGTTCAGATCGTAGTACTCACAGAGTTCATGCTGGTTCAGCAACTGGTATACCATTTTGCAGCCTTCGCAGCAGAAGCTCTTGTCTTCAAAAGGGATTATAGTTTCAGCGCAGGTTTCACCACAGTGGTAACAGCTGATTTGTTCCTGTAATTTGGTAGCCAATTCTTTTCAGGTTTTGTGCGCTAAACTAATCCTGTCCAAACGGCCGGGGGTTGAGTAGGCTCAGAGCGGGAACTGATTTTTCTCAATGGCCGCATTTTCGTTTATTTGGGAAATCAACCAATTCAGGCATGAAACATATATTAATCATTGATGATCATACCGAAATCAGGGAAAATATAGCCGAAATCCTGATGCTCGGGGGCTATAAAACCACCACTGCCGAAAATGGTAAAAAAGGGGTGGAGCTGGCGCTTCAGCTTAAGCCTGACCTGGTGGTATGTGATATCATGATGCCGGAACTGGATGGATATGGAGTGCTGCACCTGCTGCGCAAAAACCCTGATACGGAGCATATTCCCTTTATTTTCCTGACTGCCAAAGTAGAAAGAAGCGATTTTCGCAAGGGCATGGAAATGGGCGCCGATGATTTTATTACCAAACCGTTTGATGATATTGAACTGTTGAATGCCATTGAAGTCAGGCTGAAAAAACAGGATATCCTGCACCAGAAATACGCAGGCGGCGAAGAAGGGGTGAAGGAGCTGATGCAGGATCTGCAGGAGTCGGGCATGATCAAACTCGATCCCGCTGATTATGAAACGGTCCATTTTGCCAAACGGCAACAGATCTATGCAGAAGGAAAGCGGCCCAAATACCTGTATTATGTAAAATCAGGAAAAGTAAAAGCCTACCGGCTGCATGAAGACGGCAAAGAATACATTACCAATCTTTATAGCGAGGGTGATTATTTTGGATACATCGCCTTATTGGAAAATGGCTCCTATGAAGATCATGCGGAAGTGCTGGAAGATGCAGAGTTAGCTTTGATCCCGAAAGAAGATTTTATCCAGGCTGTTTTCAATGATATGACCATTGCCGGGAAATTCATCCGGCTCATTTCACAAAATGTAAAAGAAAAGGAAGACCGGCTGCTGCACCTGGCGTATGATTCCCTGCGTAAGCGGGTAGCTAAAGCATTAGTGGATATCCATCATAAATTCAATGGGGAAGAAGTGCCGACTCCCCTGGATATTCCCCGGGAAGACATTGCCCAATATGTAGGTACCGCTACAGAATCCCTGATCCGCACCTTAAGTGATTTTAAGTCGGAAAAACTGATTGAAATAAAAGAAGGCAAGATCCGGATTACAGATCTTGCCAAATTGAGTAATCTCCTGTACTGATTAATCCTCACCCCGACTTAATTCAAAATCCGGAGTTGGGGATTTGGTACCGTTTTCAGCGGGCGTCGATATTTCCCTTCCGTGTTCATTTTGTTGCCCCAGCGACCATTGGTCAGTCATCGTGGTTTCCAGCCAAAGGTTTCCAGATTTCCTGAATACCTGCGCCGCAATTCCAAACTGGTTCAGCAAGGTTTGTTCAAACACTGCAACAGTCATCGATGGCTGAATCTCCAGCTGCCCTTCCTCCCGGATAGAAAGCTCTTCCAGTAACTGGCCGTTCTTAATCATTTTGCTGGCAGAAGAACCTTCTTCCACAGCATGGCCACGTTTGAAGAATTCAATCTTAAGAAAAGGAAACAGGGAATTAAAATCCTGCTGTATTTCCTTAAAGGTTCGGGTTTTATTGATCCGGATGGTCATTGGGGTGATTTAATAGTTTTCATTAATAGATGAACACATCTACTTCCCCGCTGTCGATGGCAGCTGTATTTCGGGGGATGTGTAAAACGAGTTCACCGTTGACATAACTTGCCTGGGTCAGAGCAGTGTCTGCATCTTCGGGTAATCCAAAGGTTCTTTCCCAGGCAGAGTAATTGTATTCATAGTCGGATTTTCCTGCTGCTTCCCTGGTTTCTTCTTTCTTTCCGCTAATAACCAACTCTTTACCACTGGCATGAATCTGGAAGCAGGGGCGATCCATTCCAGGCACGGCCAGCCGGATTACATATTCCTCCGCATTTTCTGATACGTTGGCGGCGGGAACCCAACTGGTGGTTTTTCTTCTGCGCTCAGTTGTATTTTCCAGCGCAAATAAAGGCCTGCTCAGGCGATGATTTCTTTTTGAGGTAGCTGCTGTCATAAACTGTGGTTTTTGATATGAGCGGAAATTATCATGCCACAAATCTAGGAGCTCAGATAAGTTTAGTTTATGACCTGTATTGGAGGAGAATATGACTTTGCTCAGTTGCGGTTGGTCTACTCGCCGGTAAACTCATCCAGGTCGCGGCGGTCTTTTTTGGTTGGCCGACCTGTTTTGCTCAGTCGTTTGCCAGTATAAAAGCTGGCCGCCTGGAACTGGATTCTTTCCAGTTCCTCCGGCGGTGTCAGATCTTCATAATGTTTGATGGCTTCCGGGTAGGCAACCCGGTTTTCCAGGAGTGCAGTTACTTTTATTACCCATTTCCGGGCTTCTGTCCGGATTTCATATTCATCGCCCACAACTACCGACCGTGAAGCTTTTACAGCTACCCCATTCAGTTTCACCCGCCCCTTGTCTAGTGCTTCAGCAGCCAGTCCCCGGGTCTTGAAGATCCGGATGGCCCAGAGGTATTTATCAATTCGAACCTTCATTGCTTACTTCAGACAAATACTGGTGGAAATAGGGAATGGTTTCAATGCCTTTGTAAAAATTCGCGAGATCGTATTTCTCATTGGGAGAGTGCAGATTGTCACTATCCAGCCCAAATCCCAGAAAAATTATCTTGAGTCTCAGTTCCTTTTCAAACAGGGCACAGATGGGAATACTTCCGCCACCGCGCACCGGAATCGGTGATTTGCCAAAGGTAGTTTCAATCGCTTTTGCAGCAGCCCGGTATTCCTTTGAATCAATCGGGGTCATATAAGGCTCACCTCCATGATGCAAACTCGCTTTTACAGTTACATAGGCTGGTGCAATTGTCTGCAAATGGTTAATCAGCAAATCAGTTATCTTATGAGAATCCTGATTGGGCACGAGCCGGCAGGAGATTTTAGCAAAAGCTTTGGAAGGTAACACCGTTTTGGCTCCTTCACCGATATAACCTCCCCAGATTCCATTGAGTTCCAGGGTGGGACGAATACCCGTGCGTTCATTGGTGGTGAATCCTTTCTCGCCCCAGACTTCAGCAATACCCAGGTCTTGTTTGAACTCCTGCTCATCAAAAGGAGCTTCCGCCATCAGGTTGCGCTCTGCCGGAGTAGCTTCTACTACATCATCATAAAATCCGGGTATGGTTATATGATTGTTCTCATCATGCAGAGAGGCAATCATTTTCGCCAGGATGGTAATCGGATTGGCAACCGCACCGCCATAAACACCACTGTGCAGATCGCGATTCGGTCCGGTTACTTCTACTTCAATATAGGAGAGTCCGCGTACTCCAATATCAATGGAAGGCGTATCAAGACTGATCATGGCGGTATCTGAGATCAGGATCACATCCGCTTTTAACAGCTCTTTGTTTTCTTTTACAAAATTGGCGAGGTTGGGAGAGCCTACTTCCTCTTCGCCTTCAATCAGAAATTTGACATTGGTAGGAAGGGTGCCGCACTGAACCATCACTTCCAATGCTTTCACATGCATATAAAACTGGCCTTTATCATCGCAGGCACCACGTGCATAGATTTTTCCATCCTTGATAACCGGCTCAAAGGGACCGCTATGCCAAAGCTCCAGAGGATCGGGTGGCTGCACATCATAGTGGCCATATACCAGGACAGTAGGTTTTGAAGGATCCGTGATGAGCTCACCATACACAATAGGATGCCCATTGGTGGGATAGAGCTCCGCCCGCGAGGCGCCGGCAGCCAGCAAACTGGCTTTCACTGCCTCGGCGCAGGTAACCATATCTGCTTTGTTTTCTGAACGCGCACTGATACTGGGGATTCTCAAAAGATCAAGCAGTTCCTGTAAAAAACGCTCTTTATGCTGGTCCTGGTAGTTTTTCCAATCTTTCATATGCTCCAATTTGCGCCACGAATTTAGGCGGTTTTGGGCAAAGCAGCAGAACCCGTGGAAAGCTGGTGTTTTTGGTTGGAAAGGATATTGTCCAGGGTCCACTCTACTTTTCGCTCAAAAGCATGCTTCCGGACCGGGCAATCGGTTTTGGTGCAGATGGGGCAGGAAAAGTCGAGGCAGCCATCGGAGTGAACAAAGAGTTCAATGCTGTCTCCCAATTCCATCCTGATTTTTTCACTGAGGGCATCCACTTCCCTGTGTGCTTCGTGTACATTGAGATACCAGGGAACAGTAAGATGACAATCCACATGCAGGATACTACCGTACTTGATCACCCGAAGATTGTGCAGGTCGATCCAGTTCGGTTGCCGGTGCAGGTTAAGGTGGGTAATCATTTGTTTGAGCAGGGCTCTGTCCGCTTCATCCATGATGCCAGCCAAGGAGGCTCGTAAAATTTTATAGCCTGTATAGATGATGAAAAAACTGAAGAGCAGGGCTACAATAGTGTCCAGCAATTGCCAGCCGGTAATCCGGATCAATACTATTCCAACTAAAATACCGATGGTTGAAATCGTATCGGATTGTAAATGTTTACCACTTGCGATCAGGGCCAGCGAATTATTTTTCTTTCCCTTTTTTATAGCGATGGCACCCATTATAAAATTTGCCGTACCTGCTATTGCAACCAATAACAAACCCTGATCCAATGAATGGAGTGGCTGGGGCTGAATGAACTGCCGGATACATTTATATATGATATACAGACCGGCTACCAGGATCAGTGTACCTTCCACCGCGGCAGAGATAAACTCCGCTTTCCCATGTCCATACGGATGATCGAGATCCCTTGGTTTGGCTGCAATATAGAGGCTGTACAAACCGATAAAACCGGAAATAACGTTTACTGTACTTTCCAGGGCATCGGTCAGAATGGCAACCGAATGGGTGATATAATATGCCGCCATTTTCAGTACAAAGAGCAGTACTGCCACCAATACCACCCATTGCTGAATGCGGAAATTTTCTTTTTGTTCCAGCATGAATATTCAAAGAATTGATACAGTTCGACAATTTAATGATACAAATCAGGCCTGCCCGCAATATTCAATTAAACATCTTTGCAGGAGAACCATTTCGAATGATTGCTTTCCTACTGCCTGTCATACTAATCAGTCTACTGATTCCTCACAAGAATACCGTAGTTCAACCGGTATATACTCCTTCTGATACGATCACACTTGCTGACCCTACCATCTTTCCTTATAAAGATAGTTTTTATTTATATGGCACCAGTTCCGGCAACCAGCGCGGATTTGAAGTGTATGTTTCATTGAACCTGCAAGACTGGAAAGTTCCTTCGAGGGCAAAAAATGGAATGGCTTTTGAAAAATTAAATGGCTTTGGGGATAAAGGATTCTGGGCTCCGCAGGTTGTTGAATACAACAATGCTTTTTATCTGGCTTATACGGCCAATGAACAATTGTCCATAGCAAAAGCGGATCATCCGGCGGGTCCTTTTTACCAGCACAGCAGGGCTCCATTGTATAATACCGGAAAACAGATTGATCCTTTTTTATTTCGCGATACCGATGGAAGCGTCTACCTCTATTTTGTTCGCCTCACAGAAGGCAACCGGATTTTTATGGCAAAGATGAAAAAAGATTTGACCGATCTGGACTCCAGTACCATTCAACCACTGCTCTCTGCTGAATTACCCTGGGAGAATACGCAAAATGTACGATGGCCGGTAACGGAGGGACCAACAGTGGTAAAGCAGGATGGACTTTATTATCTTTTTTATTCTGCCAATGATTTCCGGAATATCGATTATGCGGTAGGTTATGCTACCAGCAAACATCCGATGGGTCCCTGGACAAAATCATCGCATCCACCCCTGGTGAGCCGGCATACGACTGGCTGGAACGGATCAGGGCATGGAGATATCTTTCAAACGAAAGAGGGGCAGTACTGGTATGTTTTTCATACGCACCGGTCTAACGGTACCGTACACCCGAGAAAGACAGCGCTTATGAAAATAAAATTTCCATCCCGTCAGCAAGAACCGGTTGCAGCGGATGAAAAATCAGTTCAATTTCTACTTAAATAGTTAAAACAACATGATACAACAATTCATCAACAAACTTTTACTTTTTGTAGCGGCTGTAATTGTGTCGCTTGGCTCCTGTACAGGTACAGCTGATAAAACAGGGACAATTACTACTGAAGCTTCCAATAGTGTATGGTCGCCTGAAAAAGCGCATGCCTGGTATAAGCAACATCCCTGGATTGTTGGCGCTAATTTTCTTCCCAGTACGGCAATCAATCAATTGGAAATGTGGCAGGCTGAAAGTTTTGATACCGCTACAATCCGCAGAGAATTAGGATGGGCTTCCAATATTGGTATGAATACGATGCGGGTATACCTGCACAGCAAAGCCTATGCGCAGGACTCAACCGGTTTTTTGCAACGAATGGACACCTATCTGGGTATTGCGGATGCGCTGGGCATTAAAACCATTTTTGTGATTTTTGATGATGTATGGAATAAAGAGCCAGCCATTGGAAAACAACCGGATCCAAAACCAGGCGTGCATAATTCAGGTTGGGTACAGGATCCGGGGGATCCTTTCCATAAAGACAGCAGCGTTTTCCCCGCATTGGAAACCTATGTGAAAGCGGTTATTGGAAAATTTGCCAGCGATAAGCGGGTGCTGCTGTGGGATCTGTACAATGAACCCGGAAATTCCGGCAAAAAAACAAGTTCACTTCCCCTGTTGAAAAATGTGTTTGCCTGGGCTCGTTCCGTGAATCCGGAGCAGCCCCTGAGTGCCGGTGTATGGGCCTGGGATTTTGAAGAACTGAATCAGTTCCAGGTAGCCAATTCTGATGTGCTTACCTATCACGATTATGAAGAACCGAACTGGCATAAACGAGTGATTGAATTACTCAAAATTCATGGTCGCCCGATGATTTGTACCGAGTACATGGCAAGAACCCGCGGCAGTTTATTTACCAATAGTTTGGCCATGCTGAAAGAGAAAAAGGTAGGAGCCATCAATTGGGGGTTGGTAGCTGGTAAATCCAATACCATTTATGCCTGGGATACACCAGTGCCAGATGGTTCAGAGCCGAAAGTTTGGTTTCATGATGTATTCAGGAAAGATGGATCTCCCTATAGTCAGGAAGAAATTGAGTTGATTAAAAAACTCACAACAGATAGCGTTTCCCAAAAGTAAGCAGAACGTTTTTTGACAAGCAGTCGTGCCATCCAATCACCCTCCCCTTTCCAGGGGAGGGACGGGATGGATTAAATCTAACACATGGTAATCGAGGAAAAAAAAACAATTACAGAACGAATCAGGTTGCAGTTTATCGACTTGTTTCAGGAAGAGCCATTGGTGGTAATGTCACCGGGACGTATCAACCTGATTGGCGAACATACCGACTACAACAGGGGATATGTGCTGCCTGCAGCAATTGACAAAGTAACGGTGGTGGCTATGCGGGAACGGGAGGATCAACTGGTTCACCTGGTGGCATCGGATCTGGATGCGAACCTGGTTATTTCTCTCGAGCAACCCCTTAAACCGGCAGGAAACTGGAGTGATTATGTAATGGGAGTAGTGGATCAGTTTCAGAAAAGAAATCTGCCAGTCCGGGGATTTAATTTGGTTTTTGGTGGTAATGTTCCATTAGGTGCCGGAATGTCATCTTCCGCTGCCCTGGAATGCGCAGTAGCTTTTGCGTTGAATGAACAGTTGGATGCAAAGCTGAACCGGATGGACCTGGTTGCACTGGCACAAAAAGCAGAGAATGAATTTGTAGGTGTTAACTGTGGCATCATGGATCAGTTTTCGAGTATGTTCGGACAAAAAAACAAGGTGCTGAAACTCGATTGTGAAACCCTGGAATATGAGTCGGTTCCTTTTGAAATGGATGGTTTTCGAATCGTGTTGCTGGATACCCATGTAAAACATTCGCTGGGCAGCAGCGAGTACAATATTCGAAGATCTCAGTGTGAAGAGGGGCTTGCACTGCTGAACCGGCAGTATCCGGATCTTACCAATCTGCGGAATGCAAATCTGGATCAGTTGGACCAGGTATTACGCAAGGAGCATCCTGTATTGTATCACCGATGCCGCTATGTAATGGAGGAAAACCATCGGTTACTGGATGCCTGTAAAGCGCTTCATATCAATGATCTCAGGACATTCGGAAAACTGATGTATGCCTCACACGAAGGGCTCTCCCGGCGATATGAAGTAAGTTGTCCGGAACTGGACTACCTGGTGGAGCAGGTTAGGCCGGTAGAAGCGGTGTACGGCGCCCGCATGATGGGCGGTGGCTTTGGTGGCTGTACCATCAATCTCGTGAAATCAGAAGCGGTCAGCGAACTTATTGAAACTGTCGGGAATCTCTACCAGGATCATACTGGAACCAGTTTGGGAGCCTATGTGGTGCAAATCGGAAATGGAACTGCGTTACTTTAATTAATACTCTACATGCAATCGTTTACATATATAGAACATCCACATACCCGGAAAAATCTGTTAACCGGTGAGTGGATTCTGGTTTCTCCCCACCGAACTAAAAGACCCTGGCAGGGAAAACAGGAGCAGGTACCACAGGAAGATCGTCCTTCGTTTGACCCTGCCTGTTATTTATGTCCGGGAAATGAAAGAGCTGATGGTACCCGGAATGACCAATTTACCGGGCCATACGCATTCACTAATGATTTTTCTGCCCTGCTGCGTGATACACCGGAAGGCTCTATGGAAATTGGAAACCTGCTGGAAGCGAAAGCAGAAAAAGGAATCTGTCGGGTTATTGGCTTTTCTCCCCGGCATGATCTCACCTTGCCCCTGCTTTCTGTTTCTGAACTGGAAGCGGTGATTGAACTATGGTGTGCTGAATTTCAGCAACTCTCAACGCATTCCTGGATCCAGTATATCCAGGTATTTGAAAATAAGGGAGCGATCATGGGTTGCAGTAATCCACATCCGCATGGACAGATATGGGCATCTTCTTCCATACCTGTTGAAATACGAAAAGAACTGATTCAGCAGGAGGATTATTATGAACAAAATGGCCGGACACTGCTTAGTGATTACCTGCGATTGGAATTACAGCAACGGGAACGTATACTCGAAGAAAATGAACATTTTGTAGTGTTGGTTCCTTTCTGGGCAACCTGGCCTTACGAAACGATGATAGTATCAAAGCGCCCGGTTAACTATACACATGAGTTTTCCGCCGCTGAAAAACATTCACTTGCATCTGCACTTAAAAACCTGACTACCCGGTATGATAATCTTTTTGAAATATCCTTTCCCTATTCTGCAGGAATTCACCAGGCACCAGTAAACCAGGCGGCTGTTTCCGGATGGCATTGGCACATGCATTTCTATCCACCCCTGCTTCGGTCAGCAACCGTGAAAAAATTTATGGTGGGGTATGAAATGCTGGCTAACCCGCAACGTGATATCACTCCGGAATGGGCTGCTGAACAACTGCGGAAACAATCTACCCTGCATTACAGAACAACTTCTAAAATTTCATAAAAAAGAGCTGCTCATGAAAAAAACGATGCTGCCAGTTTTGCTCCTGGTTTTTATTGCCTGTACAACGCCGGATCAAAAAGCCGTACAAACCGTAACCGATACAACCATGTATTATCAATTTGATTCTGTTATCAATGGTAAAAAAACAGCCCTCTACTGGCTGACCAATGATTCTATAAAAATCGGCATTACGAATTATGGCGGACGCATTGTCAGCCTCCAGGTTCCTGATAAAACAGGAAGCCTGCGCGATGTAGTGGTAGGCTTTTCCTCGCTGCAGGATTTTATTCAGTCCAGTGAGCGCTATTTCGGTGCTACTATTGGCAGGGTTGGCAATCGTATTGCCAATGGAAAGTTCAGTCTCAACGGAACTACTTACAGCTTGTTTACGAATAATGGTCCGAATACCCTGCATGGTGGCAAAACAGGTTTTCAGGATGTCGTTTGGGATGCAGAACAACCGGACGACTCAACACTGGTATTGAAGTATATATCTCCGGATGGGGAAGAAGGTTTTCCCGGCAAACTCAGTACCACCATTCGGTTTACTGCAATGACTGATCGCTCGCTTGAAATTCAATACGAAGCTACTACTGATAAAGCAACTCCGGTGAACCTCACCAATCACGCGTTCTATAACCTGAATGGAGAAGGAGCCGGAACCATTAACCAGCACCTGCTACAACTCCATGCCAGTAAGTTTACTCCGGTTGATTCAACATTAATTCCAACCGGTGAACTATTATCGGTAGCAGGAACACCGTTTGATTTTACGACCCCGCAACGCATCGGAGCCCGGGTAGAAACTGAGAATGAACAATTGAAATTTGGGAAAGGCTATGATCACAATTTTGTATTGGATGATGCCGGAGCCTGGAAGAAAGCTGCCATGATTACCGGCGACCAGTCGGGCATTAGTCTTGAAATCTGGACGACCGAACCAGGTATTCAGTTTTACGGAGGAAATTTCATGCAAGGCAAAAACAGTTTCAAATCCGGTGCGGTGGATGCATTTCGTACCGCGTTCTGCCTCGAGACACAACATTTCCCGGATGCGGTGAACCAGCCGGCTTTCCCGAGTACCATACTACAACCCGGACAGAATTACCAGACCCGCTCACTGTATCAATTTTCTGTTCAACCCTAACTGATTCCTGCCATGAATATTCTGCATGCCAAAGACTATATCGTATTCATCATCTATTTTCTGATTGTAGCATTGTATGGGTGGTGGGTGTACAATAGAAAGAAATCGGCACAAGCCAGCAGCAAGGATTATTTTTTAGCAGAAGGATCGCTTACCTGGTGGGCCATTGGTGCTTCTCTGATTGCTTCCAATATTTCTGCTGAGCAATTTATCGGGATGAGTGGTTCCGGTTTTAAAATGGGTTTGGCCATAGCGACCTATGAATGGATGGCGGCTGCTACCCTGATTATTGTTGCCCTGTTTTTTATTCCTGTTTACCTGCGCAACAAGATTTATACCATGCCGCAATTTCTGCAACAACGCTACAATGGCACAGTGGCCATGATTATGGCAGTATTCTGGTTGCTTTTGTATGTGGTGGTCAACCTGACTTCCATTTTATACCTCGGTGCCCTGGCAGTCAGCAGTATTTCCGGAATCAACTTTACGGTTTGTATGCTGGCACTTGGATTGTTCGCTATTGTAATAACACTGGGTGGAATGAAAGTGATTGGCTATACGGATGTGATCCAGGTATTCTTCCTGATTCTGGGAGGATTGGCAACAACCTATCTGGCACTTAATCTGGTAAGTGATGAATTCGGTGCCAGTGGTGCCTGGGCGGGACTCGGACTTTTGCAGGAAAAGGCAGATGATCATTTTCATATGATCTTTGATCAGCGCAATCCAAATTATATTGACCTGCCGGGTTTATCGGTTTTGATAGGTGGTATGTGGATTGTCAACCTGAATTACTGGGGATGTAATCAATACATCACGCAACGCGCACTGGGCGCAGATTTAAAAACTGCCCGGGCAGGTATTCTCTTCGCCGCATTTCTCAAATTACTCATGCCGGTGATTGTAGTATTACCTGGTATCGCCGCTTTTGTTTTGTACCAGGAGGGAAATTTCCAGGAAGCGATGCTGCAGGATGGTGAACTGAATCCCGATCGCGCTTATCCTGTATTGTTGAACCTGCTGCCACCCGGATTAAAAGGGCTGGCCTTTGCGGCACTCACTGCTGCTGTGGTAGCTTCCTTAGCAGGTAAAGCCAATAGTATCTCTACTATTTTTACACTGGATATTTATAAAAAACGCATTGCACCGGATGCCGATGAGCAAAAACTGGTGAGCATTGGACGTGTTACAGTAGTTGTTGCCATTCTGCTGGCAATTTTTATCTCCCCCTTTTTAGGTATTGATAAAAAAGGAGGCTTTCAATACATTCAGGAATATACAGGGTTTGTTTCTCCGGGTATTTTTGCCATGTTTATTCTTGGCTTCTTCTGGAAGAAAGCGACTTCGAACGCGGCCCTCTTTGCAACCATCGGCGGATTTTTACTTTCCGTATTCTTTAAATTTTTACCCGGATTGGTAGATCTGAGCGGTTTGATTCCATACGGATGGGCAATTGCCAATTCAAGTGGGGTAGCCGAAATTCCTTTTATTGACCGGATGGCTATTGTATTTGTAATCTGTATTGCTGCCATGTATATTATTAGTACCATCGAACATGCGCGCGGGGTGCGACCAAATGCACTGGAAGTTGACAAAAAAGAGTTTACTCCTGATCCGGCATTTGCAGTAGGAGCCTTGCTGGTAACTGGATTACTGGTGGCGTTGTATGCGTTATTTTGGTAAAGAGCCTGTTTTTTAATTGATTTGTAATCTCAATTCTTGCCATATGGGTACAAATCAGCTTCCACAGCTGGATTCAGCATTTCAATTGACACAGGATGAAATCCGTTCATTCCGTACGAATGGACACCTGCATAGCCGGTCTGTCCTTACACCGGATGAGCTAACTGTATATCGCAAGGTTATAAATGATGCTGCTTACCGGTATAACACCGAAACAAGAGAAATAAAGCTGCGCGATACCTATGGAAAAGCCTTCCTTCAAATCATGAACCTTTGGGAAGTAGATGAGCAGGTTCGGACATTTACACTGGCCAAGCGGTTTGGGAAAATGGCAGCAGCTTTGCTAGGTGTGGAAAAAGTGCGGCTCTACCATGATCAGGCATTGTATAAAGAAGCCGGAGGTGGTCATACACCCTGGCACCAGGACCAATATTACTGGCCACTGGATACTGCAAATACCATTACCATGTGGATGCCATTGATTCCCATTTCAGTAGAAATGGGAATGCTGAGTTTTGCATCAGGTTCTCATGTGAAAGGTGCAGTGGAAAATATTCCCATCTCAGACGAATCGGATCTTCTGCTGGATGCATATGTAAAAGAAAATAATTATACAGTATCCCGTCCAATTAGTATGAATGGGGGAGATGCAAGCTGGCATTATGGATGGACACTTCACAATGCTCCGGGTAATCAGTCGGAGCAAACAAGGGAAGTGATGACGATCATATATTTTGAGGATGGTGCAAGAGTAACAGAACCCGTAAATCAAAACCAGGAAAATGATCGGCAACGCTGGCTGGCGGGCATTCAGCCAGGTGCATTGGCTGATTCAAAACTGAATCCCATAGTCGGTTAATTTGCTCAGGAGGGCTTTCTCTTGGATTGTATATACTCTGTTGGTGTCATATTAAACTGCTTCTGGAAATTGCGGGCGAAATTACTTTGCGAACTATATCCAACCATATCAGCTACTTCATAAATTTTGTACTCAGCATTCGCTAATAATTCTGCTGCTTTTTTTAATCGGGTTATATTGATTAGTTCCAATGGAGTAAGATTGGAAACGGCCTTTATTTTTCGGTAAAGCGTTATCCGGCTCATATTCATAATTTTTGCCAGCTTTTCCACATCAAGTTCCAGGTCTTCCATGTGTTCCTGAATAGCATTATTTAACTGGGTTAAAAATTTCTCATCAGATTTTGTATGCGCAATGCTTTTAATGTGCACAAGCGGAGAACTTGCAAAAAAATCCCTTATCATGTTCCGATTTGTCAGCAGGCTGTGGATCTGAGCCAGCAAATGTTCTCTTGAAAATGGTTTTTCAATATAAGCATCTGCTCCTAATTCCAATCCTTCCACTTTTGCCTGAATGGTGTTTTTTGCAGTTAGAAGAATAACCGGAATATGTGAAAATTCCAAGGTGGATTTAACTTTTCTACAAAGTTCGAATCCATCCATTTCTGGCATCATGACATCTGAAATCATCAGGTTCACGGCCTCCTCACTAATGAGTTTTATCGCTTCCATTCCATTGGATGCTTTCATAACCTGATACTTATTTTGCAGAATGTTTTCCAGCAATTCCAGAATATCTTCTTCATCATCAACTAATAATATTACAGGTTGCATAATCAGTTCGTTTAACCGGGTAAATCTATTTAGGTAAGGATAGTATAAATGTATTCATTCCGTTCGTACTTGTGCATTTTATTGTTCCATTATGGAGTTCTGCAAGAGATCTGGTTAAAGCCAGCCCAATACCGGTTCCTTTTTGCTTTCCTTCTTCATTAATCCGATAAAACGGTTCAAATATTTTTTCCCGCAATTCTTCGGGTATAATTTTCCCATCATTCGTAATTATCAATTGCCATTGATTCGAATCGTTTTCTTCTTTTAATTCTATCAGAACATTTTTATTGGCATATTTGATGGCATTACTTATTAGATTGGAGAAAATTTTCTCAAGCGCATCTTCATCTGCCTTTACAAAAATGTCTTTGCCTGAATCAATGCGGGTAAAGATTAATTTTTTCTTTGATGCCAGCGGTATAAAATTTTCATAAACATGAGTCAATAATTCATCAATGGAAATCTGGGTAAAATAGAGCGTAAAGCCCCTTGTTTCAGTTTGCCTGAAATCAAGAATTTGCTGCACCAATGTCACTAATCTGTTGGTATTTCTTTCCAGCATACTGACATCTTTTTTTATTTCAGGAAAGGCTTCAGTTTTTTCCTGCAAGTTTTCAACTGGTCCCTTGATTAGTGTGAGGGGGGTCTTTATTTCATGTGCTACATTGGTGAAAAAATCGATTTTAGCTTCATAAATTTCACGCTCTTTTTTGTTCTGCGTTCGGTTGTGATATGTAATAATCAAAAAACTTATCAGACTTCCAAAGGCTATAAAATAGATCAGGTAAGCTACCTGTGTTGCCCAGAAAGGGGGGAGGATTTTAATTTGTAAAGTCCTGGTGTCGCTCCGGTTATCATTAAATGCATTGGCTTTCACCTTAAACGTATAAGTGCCTGGTGCGAGATTGGTATAATAAATTTTTCGGTTTTTCTCGAGAACCGTCCACTGATTATCAAGACCATCAAGTATATAGGAATACTGGGTAACTTCAGGTGAAGTGAAGCTTAATGCTGCCACATCCAGACTAATCGAAGATTGATCAAAAGGAAGTGTGATCTGGTCGGTGTAGAGGATTGATTTACTTAAAATTCCATCTGAATTTTCAATATTTAATTCGTTGTTATGAATCTGTATACCGGTAATATAGATGGGTAAGTTGAAACGATTTTCCTGAAAACCTGCCGGATCAAACCTTATCATACCTTTTATACTGCCAAAATACAGACTGCCCTTATGATCTCTCCAACCTGAACTATAATTGAACTGATTATTCAATAAACCGGTTTCCTTTGTGAATAACTGGATATGATTGCTTTCTTTATTGAGTTGTACCAGTCCTTTTGAAGTAGTCACCCATAATACGCCGCTTTTATCTTCCAGACATTTGAAAATATGGTTGCTTGGAAAACCAGTTAGTTTATTATAAATGGTGTCAATTCTTTTATCTTTATTAAGTTGGATAAGGCCGCCTCCTTCAGTTGAGACCCAGATCCGTTTGCGGGAATCTTCATATACATCATTAACAAAGATGTGGCTTAGAATAATCTCCTTTCTTGATTTATCTGCAAATTGTGAGGCTTCTCCTGATTTCGGATTATAATAATAAAATCCGCTTCCATGGGTGCCTGCCCAGATCGTTCCGGTATGATCTTCCTGAAGTATTGAAATAAATATATTGTGGGGGATTTCTCTTACCAGTTCAAAATCTTCTGTTGAAGAGCGATATCGATACAGTCCATTTGCAGTGCCCAGATAGATTATTCCGGATGAATGTTTTAATATGCTTAAAACGAAATTGCTTTTCAGGTCATATTCTCCGGTTCCTGCGTCATAATGACGTATGACTTTTTCTGTTGTACGATCCATGATATCCAGACCGTGTTCAAATGTGCCGATCCATACCTGGTCATCATCAATGAGCAGTCCATGTATATTGGAGTAGGAGATATCTCCTTTTTTACCAGCAGGCTTAAAGTGGGTAATACTCCCATTGGCAGGATTCAGTTTATTTAATCCTCCATCTTCTGTTCCAAGCCAGAGGTTATGGTCTTTATCTTCCCTGATTTCGCGAACAGATGTGCCGCTTATGGAAGGGTCAGATGATCCCGGATAGAATTTCTGAAAATAATTGTATTGCTTGGGGAAATAGTTGATCCCACCAAAATAAGTGCCTGCCCAGATTCCTCCTTCGTTATCCAGCGTCAGGTTGTATACGGCATTATCAGATAAAGAATAGGGGTCCTGAAAAGTCTTTTTTAAGTTGGTTATTTTTGCAGATTTTGTATTGTAAATAAATATTCCGGATTCTGTCGCAAACCAGTATTGGTTGTCTGATTCCCGGATAATATCTCTTGCAAAAATTGGTGTTTTATCTTCATTAAAAGTTATGATGCTGGTAATACTGCTGTCCGCAGTAATCATTTTTTTTATTCCCTGTCCGGCTGTACAGATAAACAAATCATTTCCGTTGACAGGAACCAGTTTATTGATGCGTTTAAGGATTCCGGTGGTTGTAGTATTCTTGCCTGGATAGGGAGTAAATATTGAATCCGACTTGTTAAAGCGCATTATTTTCCCGTCTTCATCTCCTATCCAGATATTTCCATCCTGTGTTTTAGCGAGTGCTGTCGCAAACAACTGCTGATCAGCGGAAACGGTTACCAGCTTTGTACTGATGGTATCATACAGGTAAACGGAGTGTTGTGCAAGAATCCAGTATTTATTGTTTTCTGCCTGAATTACTTTATGAATATCTCTGATTGCATTGGTTACAGGCACCAGCGTTTCCTTTATTTCATCCACCCTGTAAAGTCCATTTTGGGCACCGACCCATATTTGCCCCTTATCATCCTTACTGAGAGAATAAATATAGTTGTTGTTTATTTCATTCTTTTTGGTAACTGGGGTGAGGAATAATTTGAAATTATATCCATCAAACCGATTCAGTCCTTCTTTTGTACCAAACCAAAGAAATCCATTTTTTCCCTGCAGGCTTGAAAAGACAGTATTGTGTGATAATCCCTGCTCTGACTGATAATGACGGAAATAGTATTGCTGCGAAACTGCAATTGGTGGAAATAGAATGAATAGTACATATAGCAACAGATTTATTGCCAGGTGCCTGCCAAATAGATGATATGTTTTAAGCAATCGGTGAAACATACTGAATAAAACATCCTGAGTTCATGTCAATTATGGTTAGAAGATGCGTCGGAAGTTACAATAGTTTACGCTATTCAATTGGAGTAATGATATTTTTTGGGGCAGAATTGATACAATATGAAACCGTTAGCCAATTAAAATGATGTTGTTTTGTTAAGGAAGATTTCCCGCTTATTCTTCCACACTTGCCAATTAATGATTAATTAACCAAAATTAACAAGATGAAAATTCGATTGCTTCCCAAGGTTGCTGCACTATGTGTGCTACTAATTACCTGTGTAGCTGTCTATGCCCAAAAATCCATTCGGGGAATGGTTCATTCTTCCGATGGAAAACCTGTTTCAGGTGCCAGTATTGTTGTGAAATCAACAGGCACTACCATTACAACAGATAACGATGGAATGTTTACTGCAAATCTGGCTACCGGGGATGTGCTGACTATTTCCCATGTTGGATTCAAAAGCAAAGAAGTTGTTGTTGGCTCCGGTGAGCTGTTGGATATTGAGCTTCTTTCCGGTTCGGAAGATCTCCAGCAGGTGGTTGTGGTTGGTTATGGTACACAGCGTAAAAAAGACCTGACCGGTGCTATTTCTGTTGTAAACCCCGATGATCTGAAAAAACGCCAGGCGACTACGGTTGCAGAAGCCATGCAGGGGCTGGCTTCGGGTGTATATGTCCGGGCATCCGGGCGTCCTGGATCAGAAGCCAATATTCAGATCCGTGGTATTAAAAACTTAAGTAATACCAATCCGCTATATGTGATTGACGGATTGATTGCTACCGCCAATCGGGATTTCAACCCCAATGACATAGAATCCATCCAGATTCTCAAAGATGCTTCTGCAGCTGCCATCTATGGCTCCCGTGCTGCAAACGGAGTTATCATTATTACTACCAAACGCGGTCGTCAGGGGCCTATGAAAATGGATATCAGTGCAAAATCAAGTGCACAGATAATGCCGCGGTTTGATCTGGCAAAGAGAGATGAATTTGTTCAGCTAAATAACATGGCATACGATAATGCTGGTAAGCCTCATCAGCAGCATGAGCTGGATAATAATACCGATTGGCAGGAAGAGACATTTCGTACAGGTTTAATGAATGATATCAATGCCAGTTTCTCCGGTGGTGGTACCAATAGCAGTTATATGGTTTCCGCCAACTATTTTGGAAATAGGGGAACAGTAATCAGTACGGATTTTAATCGTCTGAGCTTACGCGTTAATTCGCAGGGTTCCAAAGGGATTTTTAGTATTGGTGAAAATATTGCCATAAGTAATGCGGAAGAAGACCTGATGTCCGGGAATCCGGTTGCTGATGTGGTACGCCTGCTCCCTACTATTCCTGTACGGGATTCACGGAATCCGGGTGGTTACGGGTACGGGCATGAAGCGCGGGCACGTACCTTTGGCACCAATCCGATCGCCATAGCAGATCTGGAAGATCGCACCCAACAGAATCTTCGGATACGGGGTAATATCTGGGCTGAATTAAAATTCAGACCCTGGTTGAAATACCGGGCCAATGTAGGTATTGATGCTAGTAATGACCATTACAAATACCTGCGCAAGGAAGGAAACTGGACATTAAACCAGCCGTACGATCCCTCCATTGCCAATGAAAATATGGCGCGTTCAATTTCCAAACAGGTTGATAATACCCTCACATTTAATAAAGAATTGGGTCTGCATAAGGTAAATCTGGTATTGGGTCAAACCTATCAGAGTGACCGGTATGAACAGATCTGGGGAACAAAAAGAAACATGCTTCCGAATCCATTGGACGGCGGGTATTACAGCACGCTGGACCAGGGTAATGAACCACAAACCGGTGGTTTTATCAATGAGTCCGTAATTGTATCTTATCTGGGAAGGTTGGAATACAATTATGATGATCGTTACCTCTTTAATGCAGTATTGCGTAGAGATGGAACCAGCCGGCTGGGGATGCAAAAAAGGTGGGGAAATTTCCCTTCAGTTTCAGCAGCCTGGAGAATCAGCCGGGAGCAGTTTTTTAATGTAAATTGGATAAGTGACCTTAAACTGAGAGCTAGTTATGGAACACTAGGAAGCAGCAATATCGGTAACTGGGATTATCTGGCAGTAATAAATACGTTCAGTACCATTGCTATGGGATCCAATCAGGCTATACTGCCTGGTGCAACCCAGGTTCGACTGGTAAATCAGGATCTTGGTTGGGAAAAATTGATACAAAAGAATGTTGGATTCGACGCTGAATTGTTCAACAACAAACTTTCAGTAACAGCCGAATATTTTGATGCAACAACCAGTTATGTACTGACTACTATGCCGATTGCACTTACTACCGGAAATGATGGTGGTAATCCGGTTGTAAATGCTGCAACCATACGGAACAGAGGTTTTGAATTTTCTGCTACCTACAAAAAACAGCGGGAAAATTTCGGATACAATATCGGACTCAATCTCACCACACTTAATAATGAAGTGAAGGCATTGGGATATGGCAGAACCAATATTTATGTAGGAAATACAGTTACTGAAATTGGCCAGCCTTTAGGAATGTTTTTTGTGCTTGAAACTGATGGAATATTTCAAAACCAGGCTGAAATTACCAGCTACACCAACAAAGACGGAATTGTTATTCAACCAAATGCACAACCGGGAGATATCCGGTTTAAGGATAATAACGGCGATGGACAGATTACCAATTCCGATAAAGCAGTTGTTGCCAATCCATGGCCAAAATATGAAGTGGGTTTGAATCTGGGTGCCAACTGGAAAAGCTTCGAGTTTTCCATGAACTGGTTTGGATCTTTCGGATCTACTGTCTACAACGGATACAGAAGCCTCGTTGATCGATTTGATGATAACTCAAACTATCGCGCTGGCGTAAAACCATGGACCCCTGATAATACCAATACTTCCTTTCCGAGAGCCTTATACGCCTCCACACTTAACTCAAGAGGTGATACGGACCGTTGGCTGGAATCCGGAAATTTCTTTCGAATGAAATATGTTGGAATCAGCTATAATATTCCAACCCGGTTATTGAGTAAAATTGGATTCAACACTGCTCAGGTTTCCTTCTCCGGACAGAACCTGATCACGATCACCAATTTCACCGGGCTGGATCCTGAATTCAACAATGCCAGCATCTATGAAAGAGGGGTGGCCGGCTTCCAATATCCCAATGTGAAAATGGTATCCCTCGGTCTTGCTGTAGGATTCTAATGTTAACCAACAATTGAATGTCATGAAAAAAATAGTCAATATATCATTTATCTGTTCAGCATTGATACTCCTGGCTGCTTCCTGCAAAAAGTCGGTTCTGGATGTGAAAAATCCCAATACACTAACGGAAGATGTATTCTGGAAAACAGAGTCAGATGCGCAGAAAGGACTGAATGCAGCCTATGCCATGTTCTACAAACCCGGACTTTGGTCGCGTTGGATTTATTTTCGCCTCGATCTTACTTCCGATGAAGGATTCAGTAACAGTCCCTGGATTGAACTGGCTGACTGGACACGCTTTCAGTATATCAACTACAATTTCTGGGAAGGAAATAATATCACCTGGCGCGATACCTACAAAGCTGTTTTTCGCCTGAATCAGGTCCTTGCAAATGTGGGTGAAATTCCTTTTGCCGATCCTGCGGTAAAGGACCGCCTTATTGCTGAAGCAAAATTCCTTAGAGGCTTGCATTATTATTATGCTGGTTTAATGTGGGAGAATATTCCGTTGGTTCTGGAACCTTCCAAGCCGGATGATCTGCCTGTGCAAAATACGTTGACCGAAGTTTGGGCTCAGGTGGAAAAAGACTGGAAAGAAGCCTTGCCCGCGCTTTCTGTTAGTTATGGTGCAGCAGATGTGGGTCGCCCCACAAAAGGTGCTGTACAGGGTTATCTCGCCCGGTTATATATGCAGCAGCGTAAATGGACAGAGGCAAAAACAGCGCTGGATTATTTCTTCACCGGTGAAGGGCTGGGTCGTTATTCCCTGTTGGCCAACTTTAAAGATAATTTCACGCATCTTCAGGAGAATAACAGTGAATCCGTATTTGAGATTCAATTCTCAGATGTAAATAAAGGAGGCGATGGTGATGGTGTTAATCAAACCATGAGTACGAACCGTCCACAGTTCTTTGCTCCAAGAGGTATTGGCTGGTCAGATGGTCAGGCCAGATACTGGGTGGTAAATGAATTTAAAAAAGAAGCTACCGCTGCTGGTGGAATTGATCCAAGATTGCGGTATACCCTTTTCTATCCGGCGCTGGAAGCCGATTTCGGAGATAAGACTTATGGCCGTAGCTGGGAGTGGGGTGCACAGGAAGCCTGGTACAGAAAATATTCCCGCGATTATTTCCGCAACAACGAAGACTACTTTGCTCAGAATAATTTCAGATTGCTGCGGTATGCTGACATCCTGCTTATGTATGCTGAAGTACTGAATGAACTTGGTCAGACAGGAGATGCGTATCAATATGTTGATATGGTGCGTGCCCGGGTTGGCATGGAACCGTTGGCAACCGCATTTCCTGCTATAGGTTCTGATAAAGATCAGTTTCGCAATCGCTTAAAAGTTGAACGTGTGCTGGAACTATGTGGAGAAAGCGTTCGCTGGGCTGACCTGAAACGTTGGGGTGATCTCGAAACGCAGGCAGGCGTCGATGTAATTAAACAACGGGATCCTGACTTTAATAATTTTCAGGTGGGTAAACATATTCGCCTCCCACTTCCTCAGATTGAAGTTGAGAACAATACCAATCTTACACAGAATCCAATGTATTAATATGCAAAAGCAGGCTGGCGTGCAGCCGGTCTGCTTCTTTTATTTACCTCAATACGAAAAGTTTGCAATTACAACGTATACTGATACTTGTCCTCTGTTTTTGGTCCTGTTCCAAAAAAACAAGTGCACAAAAAGAACTTACTATTGCAGATCCTACCATTTTTCTACATAAAGGAACCTATTATCTCTATGGTACAAGTCCGGAAAGTGGTCAGGGATTTTTAGTGTACACTTCCAAAGATTTGATGAACTGGTCAAATCCGGTTGGTGCAACAAGAGGGATGGCCTTAAGTAAAGAGCATACATTCGGTACTACCGGTTTTTGGGCTCCGCAGGTTTTTCATTACAGAGATAAGTTTTATATGGCCTATACAGCAAATGAACAATTGGCAATTGCTGTTAGTGATAACCCTCTGGGGCCATTCCGTCAGTCGGAAAAAAAACAACTTTCCGGTGAGGGAAAACAAATTGACCCCTTTTTGTTTCAGGATGAGGATGGAACCTGGTATATGTACCATGTTCGACTTAATAATGGTAACCGGATTTATGTGGTTAAAATGAAACCCGATTTAAGTGATATTGAGCCCGGTACTGCAAAAGAAATTCTTGCTGCAGAAAAACCATGGGAAAATACCTGGAATGCCAATTGGCCGGTAGCAGAAGGACCTACAGTAATTAAACGGTCCGGGAAATATTATTTGATGTACTCCACCAATGATTTCCGCAATCCGGATTATGCAGTGGGATATGCGGTTAGTGATCATCCGGAAGGTCCTTTTGTGAAATCAGATGATTCTCCTATAATTAACAGAAAGATATTGGGAGTTAGCGGTCCTGGTCACGGTGATTTATTCACCACTACTGACGGGAAGTTTAAATATGTTTTACACACTCATTTTGACCGAACGACGGTGGCACCAAGGCTGGGGGCAATTATTGATATAAAATTTGAACAGGGCGATGTAAATGAAAAAATTGTTGCTGATCCAACCAGTTTCCGGTACCTGAAAACAGCAATCGCCCAAACCTTCCGCAATCCATTACTTCCATCAGGTGCAGATCCATTCAGTTATTGGAAAGACGGTTATTACTACTACACACATACACTGGTTGACCGCATTTCACTATGGAAAACAAAAACCCTTTCAGGATTAACCGGTGCCAAAGAAGTAACGGTATTTCGTCCTCCTTCAATTGCTTCCTATGCTAAAGATATCTGGGCTCCGGAGATTCATACTATTGATAATAAATGGTATATCTATTTTTCGGCCGCAGATAATAAAGGACGTAATAACCGAATCTATGTGTTGGAAAACAAAAGGAAGGACCCAACACGCGGAAAATGGAAAATGAAGGGGAAAATAGCAGCAAGCTCAGATTATTGGGCAATTGATGGGAATGTATTTGAATACCAGGGTAAACAGTATATGATTTGGTCGGGCTGGGAAAATGAAAAAAGCCGTCACCAGAACATTTATATAGCAACCATGAAAAATCCGTGGACAATTTCCGGAGACAGAGTATGCATCTCGAAACCGGAGTTGGAATGGGAAAGAATTGGCAAACGGAACGAGCCTACTGATACAGCAACCGTATTTGTAAATGAAGGCCCGCAATCTCTCATAAGAAATGAACAGTTGTTTGTTGTTTACTCAGCCAGTGGTTGCTGGACTGATAGTTATGTTTTAGGCATGTTAAGATTGAAAGGTTCGATGAATCCTATGGATGCCAGCGCCTGGGAGAAAACCCCACAGCCAGTTTTTTCAGGATCTGCCGAGGCAGGAATATTCTCACCCGGACATAATTCATTTTTTAAATCACCCGATGGACGGCAGGATTGGATTCTTTATCATGCTAATGATCGGCCAGGTATGGGCTGTGCTCAGTATCGTTCACCCCGGGCTCAGCGATTCAGGTGGAAAGCTGATGGATCGCCTGATTTCGGAAAACCGGTTCCGCTTAAGAATCCATTGATGGTGCCTTCTGCCATTTCTATACAAAACAATTGAAATTATGCGTATAATAAAATTAACCTTCTTGTTCCTGTTTATACTGTTGACAGTGTCTGTTAATGGGCAGGTTATCTCCGGGAGATGGAGTGCAGAAAAAGCGGCTGCCTGGTATGAAAACCAGGGTTGGCTGGTTGGGGCCAATTTTCAGCCATCCAGCGCAATCAATCAACTCGAAATGTTTCAGGCTGCCAGCTTTGATACGGCTACCATAAATAAGGAGCTTGGATGGGCAAATGAATTAGGTATGAATGTGATGAGAGTTTATCTCCATCATTTATTGTGGGTACAGGATAAGGAAGGGTTTAAGAACAGACTGAACACTTATCTCGATATTTCCTCCAGGCATCGCATTAAAACAATGTTTGTTTTTTTTGATGATTGCTGGAATGATACGGCTTCAGTCGGTACACAACCTGCTCCGAAGCCGGGCATTCATAATTCCGGCTGGGTACGTGATCCGGGAACAATGATTCACCGCTTTCCGGATACAATAACTACGCTCGAATCTTATGTAAAGGATATACTTCGGACATTTAAAAATGATAACAGAATCCTTCTCTGGGATTTATACAACGAGCCTGGAAATAAAGGACAACATGATAAAAGTCTGCCTTTGTTAAAGAAAGTATTTGCATGGGCGAGAGAAATTAATCCATCACAACCCGTATCTGCAGGTGTATGGAATAACAATAAGCCATTTCAATCGCTTAATAAATTCCAGTTGGAGAACTCTGACATCATTACTTATCATAATTACAACTACGTAGAGCATCATCAGAATGCAATTGATACATTACGTGCTTATAAAAGACCATTGATCTGCACTGAATATATGGCACGGAGAAACGGAAGTTTGTTTCAGGTAATTCTGCCTTTACTCAAGAAAGAAAAAATTGGTGCCATCAACTGGGGGTTTGTAAGCGGTAAAACCAATACCATCTTTGCCTGGGATACCCCCATAAAAGATGGAAGCGAACCACTTCTCTGGTTTCATGATATTTTCAGGAAAGATGGTACACCTTTCAGTAAAAGTGAAGTAGAGGTGATTCGAAATCTGACGAAATAATTTAGTTGATTATAAGTGTCATCCATAAAATAAGGATTTATGTATTTGCCATACAAAAAATTGAAACGGATTTCTCTATGTTTCCTTGCATTGTCAGCTTTATGCAGTCAGTTCGCGCAGGCGCAACAACCTGATCCACCCGGACAGGTTAAAGATTCCTCAAAAGCAATCAATCAGGCTTATCTGTTTGCGCATATGACTCATGCTGATTATGGTAAATTGTATTATTCAGTAAGTACAGATGGTTTGCATTGGTATTCACTCAATCAGGGAAAGCGGGTGTTTGAAGAATACAGAGGGCACCCTGATATTTGTAAAGGACATGATGGCCGTTACTATATCGCAGGAAACCGAAGTGATGCTTCACCGGATATCAATATCTGGGTTTCAACAGATTTGATTGACTGGAAAAAACACAGCACTTATACACCCGATCTGAAAAGTACACCTGAATATTCACAGGCTTTGCAACGGATTGGCGCCCCCAAACTTTTTTATGATACGGATTCACAACAATACCTGATGACCTGGCATACGCCGCATAAAGAAGGAACCAAAGAAGATCCTGAAAGATATTGGGCCAGTCAGCGCACGCTGTATGTATTGTCAAAAGATTTGTTGAACTTTCCTAAACAGCCACAGCGTCTTTTTGACTGGGACATGGGTACCATTGATGTATTTATCCGTAAGATAGATGGGCAATATTTTGCAGTAATTAAAGATGAAACCTATCCCACGCTGTATTGGCCTACAGGCAAAACAATTCGAATTTCGAAAGCGCCATCCTTATTGGGGCCCTATTCTGAACCGGGTGTGTCCATCAGTCCGAATTTCAGGGAAGCGCCTATGCTGATCAAATCACCTGATGATAAAATATTTTACATGTACTATGAACAATATCCTGGGGTTTCTTATGGACTTTCGATTGCGGATCATATGCAAAGTCCGTGGTATCAGGCTTCCGGATATACTTTTCACCAGAATTGGGATAAATATAGTATGCCTGCAAAAGTCCGTCATGGATGTATGATAACAATTAGTCGCGCAGAATACAATAAATTAGTAGATCGTTTTGGGATAACCAAATGAAAAAATCGGCGGATATACTTGAATCATTATAATTATTAGAAATGAATTTAAAATCAGTAGCAGGGTTGATTGGTTGCCTGGCATTTACATGTGCTGTTCAGGCGCAACAGGAATGGAGTCCGGTAAAAGGAAAAATTCAATCTGAATGGGTGGAAAAAGTTAATCCTTCGAGTGTCTTGCCTGAATATCCCAGGCCACACCTGGTGCGTTCCGAATGGGTAAATCTGAATGGATTATGGAATTATTCCATCCAGCCCCTGGTTAATACAACGCAACCTGCACAGTTTGATGGATCAATCCTTGTTCCATTCGCGGTTGAGTCTGCTCTTTCGGGCGTACAGAAAACAGTTGGTAAGGATAGTGTGCTCTGGTATCAACGTAATTTTACAGTTCCTGCGAATGCGAAATCGAAGAAACTCTTATTGCATTTTGGTGCAGTGGACTGGCAGTGTGATGTATTTGTTAATGATCAGCTGGTTGGCACGCATAAAGGGGGATTTGATCCATTCAGTTTTGATATCAGTGCAGCACTTCGCAAAAAAGGCGTACAGAAACTTGTTGTAAAAGTGTGGGATCCTTCAGATCAAGGTCCTCAGCCCAGGGGAAAACAGGTGGTGAAACCACACGGAATCTGGTATACCCCTGTAACCGGAATATGGCAAACGGTATGGCTGGAAGCGGTTCCTGCTACCTACATAGCATCTACAAAACAAACTCCGGATATTGATCAGAAAACAATAACAGTGGCAACACAGGTTGAAAATGCGCAGCCTGGTGATAAGGTGCTTGTTGTTGTAAAAAAAGGAACTGAAACAATAACCCAAAAAGAAGTGGATCCTGGACAGCCGGCAGTATTGTCTATAGAAAATTCACAATTATGGTCACCTGAAAATCCATTTCTCTATGATTTGAAAATTTCAATTGTACGAAACAAAAAAACAATCGATGAAGCAGGTTCTTATTTTGCCATGCGCAAAATTTCCATGAAGAAAGATGCCAATGGCATTCAACGCATGTTGCTAAATAATGAATTTGTGTTTCAGTACGGACCTCTGGATCAGGGCTGGTGGCCTGATGGATTATATACAGCTCCTACAGACGAAGCATTGAAATTTGATATCGTTAAAACACGTGAAATGGGTTTTAATATGATCCGTAAACACGTAAAAGTAGAACCTGCCCGCTGGTATTATTATTGTGATCAACTTGGTATGCTTGTTTGGCAGGATATGCCAAGTGGTGATATGGGAAACCGTTGGGAAATGCGCCCGGGCATCTATGGAAAAGCAACGGATAAAAACAGAACACCTGAATCAGAAGCGATTTTTAAAACAGAATGGAAAGAAATCATGCGTGATTTCTACAATTTTCCCTCGATTGTTGTTTGGGTGCCATTTAATGAAGCATGGGGCCAGTTTAAAACTGCAGAAATTGTTAATTGGACCATGAAAGAAGATCCTTCCCGTCTTGTAAATACAGCGAGTGGCGGAAATTTTGAGCCGGTTGGTGATATCATCGACCTGCATAATTATCCCGAGCCACTCATGCCGGATCCTGCTTTGTTCGGTGCTGATCGGATTCTGGTATTAGGTGAATTCGGCGGATTGGGGTTGCCTTTGGAAGGCCATACCTGGCAGGAGAAAAATAACTGGGGTTATCAGAGTTTCAAAAATAAAGAAGACCTCTATAAAAGGTATGTTGAATTTATAACGGTTATGCCGCATCTTATTGAAAAGGGATTGTCAGCTGCCGTTTATACGCAAACAACAGATGTCGAAATAGAAACCAATGGGTTGATGACTTATGACCGGAGAATCATCAAATTCTCACCAGAAGCATTGATGAAACTTCACAAACAGCTCTATAACAAATCACTCGTTCGATTTAAATAATTACTGTTTCTAACAATCAATGTTCAAGAAGTGGATATATAGTTGTTTGATTTGGTTGGGTGTTGGCCTGACAGGTTTCGGACAGGTGTCCGAAACCTTCACCAACCCTTTACTGCCAACAGGTGCTGATCCTTTCAGTTTCTATAAGGATGGGTTTTATTATTACATGCATACCATGGGGAATAAACTGGTTTTATGGAAAACCCCCAATCTTGCTCAGCTTTCCCAATCGGAGAAAATAACCATATTTGATCCCCCTCCGAATTTACCCTATTCAAAGGGAATATGGGCTCCTGAAATCCATTTTATTGATGGTGCCTGGTATGTCTATTTTGCAGCAGATGATGGACAGAATAAGAATCATAGAATGTACGTACTGGAAAACCGGTCTGGAAATCCAATGAATCAGGAATGGAAATTGAAGGGAAAACTCGCTGATAAATCGGATAAATGGGCAATTGACGGGAATCTGTTTCAGTACCATAAACAATTGTATTTTATCTGGTCGGGATGGGAAGGAGATGAAAACGGGAGACAGAATATTTATATCGCTTCCATGTCCAACCCCTATACCATTTCTTCAGAACGAGTGTTAATTAGCACCCCGGAGCATCCATGGGAATTGCATGGCAAGCTTAACAATCCCGTAGACCCTCCTCATGTTGCTGTTAATGAAGGGCCGCAGTCTCTGTTCAATGGAAAAAAATGCTTTATTGTGTATTCGGCCAGCGGTTGCTGGACAGATCAGTATACCCTTGGATTACTTGAATTAAAAGGAAAAAATCCTCTTGATCCAACTGCATGGAAAAAACATCCTGAACCGGTGTTTAAATCAGATCCTGAAAATGGAGTTTATGCAACCGGACATAATTCCTTCTTTACATCACCAAATGGTAAAGAAAATTGGATACTATATCATGCAAATGATTTACCCGGACAGGGCTGCGGTAAATATCGTTCTCCAAGGGCACAGCCATTTCGCTGGAATAAAGATGGTACGCCTGATTTTGGAAAGCCTATAAAACCCGGACTGCCCATTCCTTTACCCAAATAATCAGATTTTTTATGAATTGCATAACCAACTTTTTACTTGTTGGAGGGATTTGCTTTCTCTCTAATTGCAGTCCAAATCACGAAGAAGAAGAACCTCGTCAGGAAGAAACCCAAACAGCCCATATAAACTGGGAGTCGGGTTTTAAAATTGTCTCAGACCTGAACGATGATAATTATCATGGTTATGCTCGAATGATCCAGTTAAAAGATGGCCGCTTGCTGCTTACTTATTTCGATTCGGGTGAAACTATAAACGGAGGAATAATTGCACGATATAGTACAGACCAGGGCAAAACCTGGTCAGATCCGGAAGTGATACATCACAATACGCAACACCATGAATTCAATAACCCTGAAATAATAGAATTGAAGGATGGCACATTGATGGTATTAACCAATCTGCGTCCAACAAATCCGGGTGGATCATATAATTATGAAATTGGTTTAATTACAAAACCGGCAGGCGGAACCTGGTCCACCGTATCAATCCTTTATCGTGCAGATAATCAGTTTCATAATGGATGTTGGGAGCCCAAATTGGTAGAGTTGCCGGATGGAAATCTGGAAATTTATTTTGCCAATGAAAACAATTTCAGAAATAACGATGATCAGGAAATCAGTAAACTTTATTCATTAGATAAAGGGCTTAGCTGGACAGGGCCTGTTCGTTTCTGTTACTCTGCAGGTGCAAGAGACGGAATGCCGGTGTCAATCTTGATAAACGAAATTCAACCTAAGGTTTTAACAGCGATTGAAGATAATTCGAAAGGTGGGAGATTTACGATTTCAATCCTTGAAAGTCCCGCTGTAGCTGGCTCTGTCGCTTCAGTTCGGCTTCATGGTGTTGTACCGGATGAAATGGCTGATAAATCGATTTATTGCGGGGCGCCTTATCTGGCAGCCCTGCCCAATGGAGGATTGTTATTAACCGGACAAACCGATTACCAGCGAATCAAACAGAACGATCCATTACATATTTCTGTACCATTTATTGCTATTAGTGAACCCAACAGTTATAGTAAATTCAGATTGCTGGATGCCAATCCGTTCAGAATTTCCTCTCAACATGAGGGGCTATGGAACAGTGTCACAGTTGTTGGTGAGAAAGTTTATCTGCTTACGTCTTCCCAAACAGAAGGAGGCCGGTTCAAAGTGTTACTGAAAACCGGCCTCTTTAAAGACGCTGAGTGAAGAAATAATTTCTTCTTTATTTCATGGCAGTCTCATACCGGGTAGCTACATAGTCCCAGTTTACAAGACTCCACCAGTTGTCTACATAGTCAGCCCGTTTGTTCTGGTATTTCAGATAATAGGCATGTTCCCAAACATCGAGCCCCAGCAAAGGAATACCCTGGGTACCAGCAACCGGCATCAGCGGATTGTCCTGGTTGGCAGTAGAGGTAACAATCAGTTGTTTATCCTTCATTACTACCAGCCATGCCCAACCGCTTCCGAACCGGGTTTTGGCAGCTTCTGAAAATACCGATTTGAAATTGGCGAAAGAATTGAACTTGGTTTCCAGTGCTGAAAGCAGATTGCCTTCCGGTTTGTTGTCGGTGCGTGCAGCTCGCATAGCTTTCCAGAACAATTCATGATTATAATGCCCGCCCGCATTGTTCCGCATTTTTTCAGAATATTTTTTAATATTCATCAATACATCTTCAACGGGTTTGCCTCTGTCTACACCTTCTGCAATAGCAGCATCGTTGAGGTTTTTCGCATACCCCGCAGCATGTTTGGTATGGTGAATTTCCATGGTACGGGCATCAATCGCAGGTTCCAGTGCACTATAGGAATAGGGCAGGGTTGCCTGTTCAAATCCTGTACGGAATGGGTTGTTTCCACTGTTTTGAGCAGTCTTGCAGGAACTTAATAAACCACTACCAATAAAGCTGCCTCCGATACCCAGGGCAAGTGATGCTTTTGAGGTGGTTGACAAAAATTCTCGGCGTGATTGGGAAATCTTTTTCATACCAGTGTTGTTTAATTTATTGCGGCTGGACAGCTCCGCTTTTTTTGTTGAACCGGCTGAGCAGGGGGCGCAACCGGCGAAATGTCCTGTAATAAAATTCTTTGTTGAACAATTGTGAATCCCGCATAGCCTTATACGTTAGAAACACTCCAATAGGCACCAGCACAAAGGTTGCCAGCCAGATACCCCATATAGGTGCCATCACATCTTCTTTCACAAACTTCTTACCGAAATTATTCAGCAGAAAGAAAACCACGAAAAATATAACTGCAAATACCAGCGGCGTACCGATTCCTCCTTTACGAATGATGGATCCAAGCGGGGCACCAATCAGGAATAATACAAAGCAGGCGATCGACATGGCAAATTTTTCATGCCAGGCCATTTTGTGCAACCGCAAACTCTTCATCCGGTTCTGGTAATCGGTTTTAGTGATTTCAAGCGAGCTTTTTACAATCGAGAGCTGAGATAGAACCCGGTCGTTCATGGAAGAATGCAGGCTGTCGGGGATGATATCCCGTAAGGAATCGGCAGTGGCTTTTGTAGTGAGTGGTGTATAAGCCGTATCCATGTATTTGTAAAACTGCACGTAGGTACCAATTTCATCCGACACCTTTTTTCTGAAAATCGTATGTACCTTACTGAGAGAATCTATGGCTCCGTCCAGTTGCCTGACACTCAGCATCTGGTAATTATCCTTGAACAGGCTGTCTTCGGTTTTATTAAAAGACAAGGAACTTAAATCAAACACTTTCTTAAATTCCTTAAAGCCCAAACGGATATACTCTGTATTCGTGTTTACCCTGCTTCCCCTTTCCGTATATCTCCATCCATCCAACAGTTTGAATTCCAGGAAACGTTTGTCATCAGACACCCGCATAATTCCTTTATTCGCAATGATGATATTATCCTGCAGGTTGTAGTCTTTTTCAAAGATGATGATTTCCCGAAGGGTACTATCATCTTTCTCCTTCTTGCCAACCTTAATGGAATAACCGGGAATATTGGTATAAAAAGAGCCTTCCCTTAAATCGAAAGCTGGTTTCTTATTGATGATATCATATTTCAACCGGTTCAGTTTCAGGTTGGATACCGGCAAGAGGTAGTTATTAAACAGGAAGGCAACTCCACTCAGGATCAAGGCTACCACCATGATTGGTCGCATAAAACGCAGCAAAGGAATACCGGCAGATTTAATAGCCACCAGTTCAAAGGTTTCACCCAGGTTGCCAAACGTCATAATAGAGGATAACAGAACAGCCAGTGGCAGCGCCAGGGGCACAACAGTTGCAGCTACGTAAAGAATAGCTTCCCCAATGGTTACCAGATCCAGTCCCTTACCTACAAAATCATCAATGTACAACCAAAAGAACTGAAGTACGAGCACAAAAAGGGTGATAAAAAAAGTGGCAATAAAAGGCCCTACAAATGCCTTCAGAATGAGTTTATCTAATTTTTTTATCACAGTTCTCCGGAAGATTTCTGACTACCTTTATTTTCTATGGACCGCGTAAAATTACAGTTTTCCCAAGAGGAATCGGTGCTACTGACTGATCCTGCATTTATTTTAACGAAGAATAGGATCCTGGCCCGGATTTCAGAAATGATGGGAGCCGTCAGTGATGAAGAGGTGAAGATGGCTGGCTTGCTGCGGGAACAACTGCCTCCGGAAGTATTTCAGTTTCCACCTAAGTTATCACGTGGGGAACAATATCAGCAACTGCCCTGGCTGATGCTGGATTTTCCAAGAGTTTTCCAGGAGCCTGATCAATTGGCGATCCGGCAGTTCTTCTGGTGGGGAAAACTGTTTTCTTCAACGCTGGTGGTTAGCGGCCGCCATAAGGAAGCGGTGCTCCATTCGCACCTGCTGCAATGGCCTGATCTGTATATCTGCGTACATGCATCTCCGTGGGAACATCATTTTGAAGCAGATAATGCACAACTGATAAGTTCCCTTTCAGATGAAAAATACCGGTCAATATGTAAAAAGGAATTCCTCAAGCTGGCCTTTCAACTTCCCGTGGAAAATTGGGAGCAGGCGCCTGAATTTTTTATCCAGTCTTATTCCAGGTGGATGCAGTTATTGGTTCGGCCTTAGTTACCCAGGCGGTGAAACAGGTCTTTTACCTGGTAGCCCCAAAGCTGGCTTTGATCCTTAATTTCCTTCTTCTCGGCAAAATCATTGATCACCAGTATGGTTTGGTTGGTTACTTCTGATTTCTCAATCCGAAATTCAAAAAATTCTTCTTTGGGTGCATGCAGCCAGTGAAAACGGATGAAACTATTCTCCTCACTTTCCAAAACTTCAGCTTTATCTACGGAACCATTCCAGGAAAAACTGAATACCTGATCCCTTTCATCCACTTTGTCAGCAAACCATTCCTGCAATCCGGCCGGGGTGCTCAAAAACTCATACAATATGGAAGGTGAACACCTGACAGGATATTCTAACGTATACATTTGTTTCTTACTCATCTCCAGTTCAAATCTGTCTTTAGGAATACAATCACTGCAATGTTAGAAAATTAAATGACACAGTAAAATAATCCGCCAAGTATTTTTTGTTAAAGAGGAAGGGGGTTAAAATTGAACAGGCTACCCGTGAAAACACTGGGATTCAGCAATTTAACCTCCGGAATTTTGGAAATCGTATACCTCCACCCTAATTTCAGTCGTTCCAATAGTGAACCCAAACTGAATTTTAATACAAGAAAATTCTTATTTGTACGTTTCACTATTGCACTAAACCTCTTAACCTCTAGAAAAAAACCTAAAACCACACCTATGAGTATGCGGCAATTAAAGATTTCCAAATCGATCACGAACAGGGAATCTCAGAGTCTGGAAAAATACCTCCAGGAGATTGGTAAGGTGGAACTTATCGGTCCTGAAGAAGAAGTACGGCTCGCCCGGCTTATTAAACAGGGTGATCAGCGCGCACTTGACCGCCTGACCAGGGCAAACCTGCGTTTCGTGGTTTCGGTATCCAAACAATACCAGAACCAGGGACTTTCCCTTCCAGACCTTATCAATGAAGGAAACCTGGGACTGATCAAAGCTGCCCAGCGTTTTGATGAAACACGTGGTTTTAAGTTTATTTCCTACGCGGTTTGGTGGATTCGTCAAAGTATTCTGCAGGCATTGGCTGAACAAAGCCGGATTGTACGTCTGCCACTCAATAAGGTTGGCCTGACCAATCGGATCCAGAAAGCCTTCTCCCACCTGGAGCAGGAATTCGAAAGAGAGCCTTCTGCTGAAGAGGTTGCTACTTTCCTGGAAATGGATACCGATGAAGTAGCTGCCAGTCTCAGTATGTCATCCCGCCATGTAAGTATGGATACCCCACTCTCCGACGGTGAGGACAATACCATGATGGATGTGATGGAAAACCCTAATGCTGAGCGTACTGATAAATCCATTGAACACGATGAAAGCCTCCGGATGGAGCTGGATCGCTCCATGCAGGTGCTGACCGAACGCCAGAAGGAGGTGATCTGTTATTTCTTTGGAATCGGGGTGGACCATCCCATGAGCCTGGAAGATATTGGTGAAAAATTTAATCTTACCCGCGAACGGGTTCGCCAGATCAAGGATAAAGCCATTACCAAACTCAAAACCAACTCCAGATCGCAACAGTTGCGCACTTACCTGGGCGCTTAATCAATTGCATCCAATATATTTGCATTCCGATTTAAGGTGAACATTAGTTCACCTTAATTTTTTGGGTGAAAATTGACCAATATGTTTGAATCATTAAGCGAACGGCTCGAATCAGCCTTTAAACAGATCAAAGGCGAAGGACGGATTACCGAACTCAATGTGGCGGCCACAGTGAAAGATATTCGCCGTGCCCTGGTGGATGCCGACGTAAACTATAAAATCGCCAAGGAATTTACTGATAAGATCAAGGATAAAGCCATGGGGGAAAAGGTACTCACAGCTGTGAGTCCTGGTCAACTCATGGTGAAAATCGTGAAGGATGAGCTGGCCGAACTGATGGGCGGTACAGAGGCTGAACTGAATGCCAAGGGTAATCCGGCAGTGATTCTGATTGCCGGACTGCAGGGTTCCGGTAAAACCACGTTCAGTGGTAAACTGGCCAATTACCTGAAATCGAAGAAGTTTTCTCCCCTCCTGGTGGCGGCAGATATCTACCGTCCGGCTGCGATTGACCAGTTAAAAGTGCTGGGTGGCCAAATCGGGGTGGAGGTGTTCAGCGAACCGGAGAACAAGGATGCGATAGACATTGCCCGCAAGGCAGTTGCCCAGGCACGCACCCTCAATAAAAATGTAGTAATCATCGATACCGCCGGCCGTTTGGCTGTTGACGAGGCGATGATGACGGAGGTTAGTAATATCAAAGCGGCAGTGAATCCCCAGGAAATTCTTTTTGTGGTGGATTCCATGACCGGTCAGGATGCAGTGAATACTGCAAAAGCCTTCAACGATCGCCTGGATTTCTCGGGGGTGGTGCTGACCAAATTGGATGGTGATACTCGCGGTGGTGCTGCACTTTCTATCAAATACACAGTTAACAAGCCGATTAAGTTTATCTCTTCCGGAGAAAAACTGGATACCCTGGATGTCTTCTATCCCGAACGGATGGCCCAGCGAATCCTGGGGATGGGTGATATTACCACCCTGGTGGAACGTGCCCAGGCCCAGTTTGATGAAGCCGAAGCAAAAAAGCTGGAGAAGAAAATCCGGAAGAATCAGTTTGATTTTGAGGACTTTAAGCAGCAACTGGAGCAGATCAAGAAGATGGGTAATATCAAAGACCTGTTGGGTATGATCCCCGGTGTAGGTAAGGCCATCAAGGATATTGATATCAGCGATGATGCATTCAAAGGCATTGAAGCCATGATCAACTCAATGACTCCCTTCGAACGCGCCAACCCGGATGTGATTGATGGTAGTCGCCGCAAGCGCATTGCCAAAGGCAGTGGCAAGGACCTGACCGAAGTAAATGCCTTTATGAAGCAATTTGAGCAGATGAAGGAAATGATGAAGATGATGAATAAGATGCCGATGGGGCGGATGCCGGGATTGGGAGGTCTGGGTCGTCGTTAATCTTTTACAATTGCTTAATTATTATTAAGTTTGTTCATATCGTTCGGATTGTTAATTTTGCAGTCCGTTTATTTTTAGAAACCCTATTTGTTCACGCATTTAAATGTCTATTTACGATGCCAGTTAAAATGAGATTGCAGCGTCACGGCTCCAAGAAAAGACCCTTCTACTTTATAGTAGTGGCGGACGCCCGTGCACCAAGAGATGGTAAATTCATCCAGAAAATCGGTACTTACAATCCCCTCACTGTTCCTGCTACGATCCAGTTGGACCGTCAGCGTGCGCTTGATTGGCTGCACAAGGGAGCTGAGCCTACGGATACTGTACGCCGAATCCTGTCTTTCAAAGGAGTTCTGTACCTGAAGCACCTGCTGCGTGGAGTTAAACTGGGCTTGTTCGATGACGTGACTGCTATGCAAAAATTTGAAGTTTGGCATAAGGAGCACGAAGCACAATTGAAGAAGCGCAGTGACGAACACCGCAAGCAACGCCAGGTGCGTCGTTTCCCTAACCAGGGAGCACGCCGCCCACAGCCTCGTCAGCAGGAAGGTGGAGAATAATTGAATAGTCCAGCTCATTCATACAAATCCCGGTAGTACCCCTACCGGGATTTTTTAACTTAACGAGTCTATTGTCTCACGTTTCACGTCTCACATCTCACTATGAAATACAATTCCATTGGTAAACTAGTAGCCGCTCATGGTATCTCCGGCGAACTCATCCTCAAACATGCCCTGGGTAAAAAGACTTCCTTAAAGGGATTGGAAACCCTCTTTATTGAGTTGCGAAAGGGTGAATTGCTGCCTTATTTTATTGTGACTGCCAAAGCCAAAAATGAGCAGGAGATAGTGCTGCAATTGGAAGGGATTAGTACCCGCGAAGCTGCACAAAAACTGGTGAGTAAGGAATGCTGGTTAACAGAAGAAGCTTTTCAGGAATATGCGGCGGCGCATGCTTCGATTTCTTTTCTTGGCTTTACTATTTTCAATGAAAACGAAAACCTGGGTGAAGTGCTGGAGGTAATTGAGCAGCCCCACCAGGTGCTCTGCCGAATTGATCTGAATGGGAAGGAGGCCCTGCTGCCGGTGCACCAGGACAGCCTCCTGGAGGTAGATCCCCGAAAAAAAATCCTCCGTGTCCAGCTCCCGGATGGGCTCCTCGATATTTATCGTTGATTCCTCACTGGTCGGGTGGATTATCCGATTGCAATTGGGAGTCGACCCAGCAATTGCTCTATCTGCACCCAGTGGCGCTGGTTGTGGGCAGTGATGAACATCAGCACATCGCCCAAACGCAACCGGATAAAAGAAGCAATACTGATGGGTACCCGAATTGCCTGGATATCCTTTTGACGTGCTTTCTCCAGCATCAACAGAAATTTCCGTTGCCACTGTAAAAACTCACCTACTACTTTTTCTTTGTCAAGTTCGGCAGTTGGTGAATGTGCCTTCATCGCCTTCATTTTGTTTTTTACCTGCCCCTGTTGAGGTAACATACTTTTGGTAAAATAACCACCCAGCCATCCTGGCTGAAAATGGGTGCGTGCAGGATCGGTTGATTTTTCCAGCAGCCTGTCAATCAGTGGAATATAATACCGGTAATAGGTGTTGAGATGCTCCAGCACCTGCAGGGTGTTCCACCGCCCTGCACCATCGTTTGCTTCCAGTAATTCTAGTGGTGTATGCTGGCCAATGGCTTCCACTTCGTTCAGAAGATAGAGTCCTTCATCTTTCAATGTTTGCAACAGTTCGGCTGCTATCAATGCTTTCATGTCGATTAATTTTTCACAAAGCTATCTGCCTGCCGGCACCTGAATCTTTGCCTGGACCAAGATTTTAGCCCAATCGGATCGTCCCCAGTAATTTACTGAAAGTAGTGGCATCAATTCCAAGATAGGAAGCGAGGTATTTATGCGGAACCAGGTGTAAAATATGCGGACTCCTTTTTAGCAGGGTCCTGAATTTCTCTTCTGCAGAATATACCATTAGCTCAATCTGTCTTTCCAAAATGCCACTGGTGGTAAAGGCCAATGCCTTGTACATCAGTTCTGCGATGGAGGGATGTTGCAGCCGGCATTCTTCCACCTGCCGATAGGAGGCTCGTAAAAAATGACTGCTGGTGAGCGTTTCCAGGTAATAGCGGGAGGGTTGCTGCAGCAAAAAAGAATCAATGATACCAGAAAAGGATCCGGGGTAGGTAAAGACTACAGTTGCTTCTTTCTGATCGTGCAGATGAAATCCGCGTTGTACACCTTCAACCACCCAATATAAATATCTCTCCACTTCTCCTGCAGCTGTTACTACTTCTTTTCGTTTATACGAAGCCGTTGTCCAGATTCCCTGAAAATCCTGCCATGCAGCTTCATCAATAGGATAGATAGCCGAAAGCTGCTGGTACATTTTTTCGAGTGCTGTAGCTGAATCTTTCATTTCATTTCAGATTGAATAAAGTCTGCAGCCAGTTTCAGACGATAGTATAAATTACTCAACATGAGTGCCGTATTGTTTCTAAGTTGACTAACGGTTCCACCATTCATTTTTTGCAGGGTTCTAACTTCCTCCAGCTTTTCATCAATCTTGTCGAAGAGTTGATCCAGGGTCCAGCCAATATACCGTTTGTTGCGATCTTCTTTTATATGGTAAGGTTCAATTTTGCCAGCTTTGAGCTTACTGAATTTAAAATTTGCTTTGATAGCAGCTTTGATGGCTTCGTTGTTCAGGTGCTGAATGATGGTATCTTCCGGAAACTGATTCATGTATCCATTTTTAAACACATTCAGATTGTGTTGCAGTTCCCGCAACAACTCTCTTTTTTGAACATCATTTGTTTTGGATCGGTCCTGTAAGAAACTGATTAATTTTTCCAAGGGACCTAATCCGGCTTTTAACCATTCCATTGATTAAGTATTCAATTTTTGTGATTCTTGCCTGCTTTAATCGAATAATGATAATTTCTTAAAATTAAATCAATAAATTAGAACGCGTATAAGTATAGGTTTGCACGATTTAAAGAGAGCGCCGTATGTTGACAAATCTGAAAGAAGGGGACCACCAGGCATTTACAGATGCCTATGACAGATGGAAACAAAAGGTCTATCATTATTGCCTGAAACGCACGCAGGATCCGGAAGCAGCTAAAGACCTCACCCAACAGAGTTTTATCAAACTCTGGCGCTACCGGCGGCAGTTGGACGAAGCCATCAGCTTTGAGCGGCAGTTATTTCAGAAAGTACGCCAGGTATACCTGGACTGGTTAAAAAAGGAAGCACAGTACCGCAAACATTTCAGTACCACCCAGGAAGCAATCGATCAGTCTGGCATTTATCAGATGAATCCTGAATTACGGTCCTCCCTGTCCGCAGCACTGAACCAGCTACCTGAAAAAAGAAAAAAGATATTTGAGCTCAAACACATACATGGTTACTCTTACAAAGAAATAGCAGATGCGCTTGGCATATCAATAAAAACAGTTGACAATCAGTTACTGAAGGCTGTTAGTGATTTGAGAAAATCACTGAGCAGTTCTCAGTTTGTGCTTTTTTACATTTTATTTTTCTTTGAATAGGGAGATCGCTATTGCCGCGCGTACATATTGGTACGCTTATCACTGATTTGAACAAAAAAGCACTCATACAAAAATTTCTCAACAACGAGGCGAATGCTGCAGAAGCTGTTGAAGCGCAACAGTACCTTCAGGAAAATCCCGGGTTGTTGGATGAATTGCTCCCCCAATCAGAATGGAACGATCTCATAGAACAACCCATTCCACTGGATGTGGAAGCATCTATCCGAAAGGAAGTGCTTACCTCTACCAAACCCTTCCGAATACCGGTTCATGTAAAACAATGGGCAGTTGCTGCATCCGTTTTGACTGCCATTGTCTGCCTTTTTGTAGTCAACAAAAACCAAACTACGCAACCTTCTTTAGCAGTTACTCCAATCGATGTACCTGTTAAGCAGCGCTTATTTGATACGCTCATCAATACTGGTAAGGGCCAGTTGGCTGTTGTGCTGGATGATGGCTCGAAAGTTCAACTTTTCGGTCACTCGAGCCTGGTAGTACCCGTTTCAATGAAGGATAGCAGAGAATTGCAATTGTATGGCAAAGCCATATTCCACGTAACAAAAAATCCGAAACTTCCTTTTACGGTGATATCCGGCTCCATCAGCACTACTGCGCTTGGTACGGTATTTCTTGTTGATGCTACACCCAATCAATCTACCATACAGGTTGCATTATATGAAGGGAAAGTGGTCGTAAAACCAATTGATTATGCACTTGATTTTGAGGATACTTACCTAATTCCCGGACAACAATGCAGCGTCAACCGAGAGGCTGGCAGTATGTATGTATCAAGCATTCCGCAATTCGCCATCAGAACCATACCAGCTCCCAAAGCAATGCAGTCAGCAATTGAAGCTGACCCATTAACACTCAATTTTGTAAAAATCCCCTTGCGTAAGGTTTTTGAAAATCTGGAACGGCGATTTGGGAAATCTATTCGGCTGGATACCTCTCTTATTCAATCCAACTTCTTTACGGGTAGTTTTAATGAAGAGGATTCGCTCCTTCAAATACTTCAGGTTATTGGTACCATGAATGATTTGCAGGTAATACAGGAATCAACCGGATACGCATTAGTAAAAACGGAGGCAGGTAGAACTCTTCCTATTTCCACTGAAAATGATTTCATAGCTGGTTTGCTTACTGCACACAATGCTGAAATGGATTTGAAGCCGGTACTGAAAACAGAATTGATCAATGAGCCAACACCCCTTATAAGTAACATTACAAAAACTTCCGATGGCGAAAACTTCAGGAAAATGACGTTGGCTGACCTGTTTGATCACCTTCAGCAAAAGCATAAAATTCGAATAATCTATAACAAGGAACAGATGCAGGAATTATTTTTCACCGGAACCATCCCTGATGATCAGTCCTATATCAATATGCTTCAGGTCATTTGCCGGATGAATGAATTGAAGCTTCATAAAATGAAACGTGGTATTTATTCCGTAGAGCCAGGAAGATAAATAGGCTCATTAAAGTAAGAAACATATATATATCAAAGCATACGACTATGAACGTAGAACTACCTCGTCTCCGGGTGTTGGGGATATTCTTATTGCTGTTCCTGTTCCAGTCGCAATCAGGAATTGCGCAAAACAGGTTGCTTACCGGAACCGTACTGGACGATAAAGGTGCAGTCCTTTCCAATGTAACCGTTACGGCAATCAACACCCTGGATACTACCCAGCAATACACTACTATTACCGATGGAAAAGGAATATTTTCTTTGCCACAATTAAAACCCGGTGCATCCTATCATTTTAGGTTCAGTTATGTAGGGTATACACCTTATAATGTTAACAATTTTCTGATCCGTGAAGGAGAGAACAATTCTATTATGGTTCGGTTGCAACCTGCCCTTAAAGGACTCGACGAGGTAGTACTGGTAGGATATGGTACACAGAAAAAAATCAACCTTAGTGGTGCGGTTCAGCAGGTAGCTGGAGATGATCTCAGAGATCGTCCGGTTACCAATATGACTTCTTTATTGCAGGGTGTAATTCCCAACCTGAACATTCGTGTTGCCAGTGGAACACCCGGGCAAATGGGAAGCATCAACATTCGCGGAGCCTCTTCCATCAGCGGATCCAATGCAGTTTCTCAGGAACCACTGGTAATCATTGATGGGGTTCCTGGTACATTGGATCGGTTGAACCCGGAAGAAGTGGAAAGTATAAGTGTTCTGAAGGATGCTTCGGTTGCTGCTATTTATGGTGCACGAGGTGCTTTTGGTGTGATACTCGTTACTACCAAAACAGGTAAGGCAGGTAAAACCCAATTACGCTATAATAATAACTTCGGTTACTCCACACCCACAGTTAGTACTAATTTTCTTACCAATGGATACGACTGGATGCGAATCAACGATGCCGCACTGGCACATGTAGGTGGTTATTCAGGATATACCGAACGTGATTACCAGGAACTCTATGCACGTCGCAACGACAGAACAGAAGATCCCTCGCGCCCATGGGTAACTGTTCAGAATAGAAATGGAAAAGATCAATATGTCTATTATGGTAACTACGACTGGTGGGATATCATGTTTACAGATTGGCAGGCAGGACAAAATCATAACCTCTCCATCAGCGGAGGCAGTGAAACTATATCCTACATGATCAATGGGAACCTTAAAACCAGGGATGGTATCATGCGAATGAATACTGATAAATACAGTTCAAAAACTCTGCGAACCAAAATAAGTGCAAAAATCAATCCCTGGTTGCGGATTTCAAACAACACCAATTTCTATTCCAACCGATATGCCTACCAGGGTAGGGAAGGTGGTGGTTCTGCCAACTTTATTCATGTGAACGTTCATGCTTCTCCTGCTTATGCACCCTTTAATCCGGATGGTACTGCTTCTTACAGAACGGGCCTGAATAACTATGATATTGGAGATGGAATTTTTGCTATGTTAATTAATGGCAATACGCGCGGAGAAGATCGAAAATATGAGATCACTACGATTAATGAAGTAGCTATTCAGCCAATGAAAGGGTGGAATATCATTGGTAACTATAGTTATAACTTATATACGGATCCAGGTTGGTACAGACAAACAGCCGCCAGCTATTCCCTGTACCCGGGTGTAGTGGAAACCGCCCCCAAATACAGCGTTGATATGCTGAAAGAAATGCAGCAGATGAATCATCGTCATGTAGTGAATATTTATTCTGATTATACCAAAAGTTTTAACAGGATTCATAACATTAAACTCCTGGCTGGTTATAACCAGGAACTACATATCGATAAACGTATACGGGGCGAACGAAACAATCTAAGTTCTGATGAATTGAATGATCTGAATCTCGGAACCGGTGATCAGCGCGTATTTGGTGGTTCTTCAGAAATGGCATTGGTAGGAATTTTCTATCGCGTTAATTATGATTATAAAGGAAAATACATTTTTGAAACCAATGGACGTTATGATGGCTCTTCCCGATTCCCCAAAAAAGACAGATGGGGTTTCTTCCCCTCCATGTCTGTTGCCTGGAGAGTAAGTGAAGAAAATTTCTTTGAACCGCTTCGTGGAGTTGTCAGTGATTTCAAGCTGAGAGGTTCCATCGGTTCATTGGGCAACCAGCAGATCAGCAGTCGTTACCCTTATATCTCTTCTATGAATCCCGGTGTGGCGGATTATATCCTTGATGGGCAAAGAGCGAACTATTACAATCCGGCAAACCCGGTGTCTGCAACACTAACATGGGAAACTGCTACTACCTATAATGGCGGTGTAGATGTTTCCTTCTTTAAAAACCGGTTAAACATCAGCTTTGATAAATACGTTCGCATTACCGATAATATTCTTGGTGCAGGTGTAAAAATCCCCAACGTATATGGAGCAACCCAGCCCCTTGAAAACGTAGCAACATTGGAAACAAAAGGATTTGAACTGGCCATTAATTACCGGAATAAACTGGTGCTCGGTAATAAACCACTTTCCTATAGTTTTAATGTTGCCTTAAGTGATAACCGTTCCTTTGTAAAAGAAATTAACAATCCAACGGCACTTACCTATAGCCTGTATAAAGGAAAAGAAATCGGCGAAATCTGGGGGTATATTACAGATGGTTTCTTCAAGACAGATGCAGAAGCCAAAACCTATCCGGTGGATCAACGCTTCCTGAACAGAGTACGCCTGGATAATAATATACCCTTGCGGGCTGGAGATCTTCGCTGGGTAGACCTGGATGGCAACAACGTGATCAGTGCTGGTGCCAATACAATTAAAGATCCGGGTGATCAGCGCGTAATTGGAAACAGTACCCCAAGGTATTCCTATGCCTTTGGTGGAAATGCAAGCTGGAATAATATCGATTTCAGTTTCCTGTTCCAGGGACTTGGAAAAATGGACTGGTATCCAGGTAACAATGCTGATCGTTTCTGGGGCCCTTATTCCCGTCCTTATTTCTCCTTCATTCCGGCTGACTTCGAAAAAGATATTTATAGTCCCACTAATCAAAATGCTTATTTCCCTAATCTGCTTGCATATGTTGCCCTGAATTCCAACAATGAATTAAGAGCAACCAATAACCGGTACCTGCAGAACCTGGCCTACCTGCGTTTAAAAAATGTAACAATCGGGTATACTCTGCCGGCTACGCTTACCCGGAGAGCAGCTATAAAAGGACTCAGGATTTTTGCAAGTGGTGAAAATGTATTCACATTCACGAAACTCCGATCCAAATACATTGATCCCGAACAGGCTATGGCTAATATCGATGGCCGGGTGTATCCATTCAGTAAAACATTTTCATTCGGTATTGATATCACACTTTGATCTATCAGGTGACAGAAAAAATTCGAATTATGAAGCAACAACTTTTTACGATACTAATGACCGGTTCAGTACTGATATCCGGTTGTTCAAAAGATTTCATGGAGCGCTATCCAACAGACCAGGTAGCGCCTCAGAACTTCTTCAGATCTGAAAATGAATTCGTTTCCTATACTAATGGATTTTACAGATACCTTCCGACTGCTGTAGATGTATATGGAGAATCTGCGGATAATATCATTAAATCAACCATAAACGCTGAAATCAGCGGTACCCGTATTGTTCCAACCACGGATGGCAGATGGGCCTGGGCAGAACTGAGAAATATTAATTTTCTCCTGAATAACCCAAGTGCACTCAACTATAAAGATCCGGCTGTGCGTGACCGTTATTTTGGTTTAGCCAGGTTCTTCCGGGCGGTTTTTTACTTTGAAAAAGTTAGATGGTATGGTGATGTACCCTGGTATGGAAAAGTCATTGAAAATAATGATGTGGAGAGCCTGATGAAAGGACGTGATTCAAGGACACTGGTGATGGATTCCATCATGGCTGATCTGGATTTTGCCATCGAACATCTGCCTGCTGCAAGAAGTGTCGAGCGTGTAACCAGGTGGACCGCTCTGGCCTTGAAATCCCGTATCGCGCTCTATGAAGGCACCTGGCGAAAATATCACACAGAATATAACCTTCCGGAATCAGAACGATATCTCCAGTTGGCTGTTGAAGCTTCCCTCAGATTTATCAATGAAAGCGGTTATACGATTTATAACAAAACAACAGGTCCTTCCGGTAAGCCCTACCAGGATTTATTTGCCTCCCTGAATGCCGATGAGGTAATGGATGAAGTTATTCTGGCAAGACGCTATTCCAATGAACTGGCACTTCGTCATAACCTTCAATTTTATATTACTGCCCGTACCCAGGGTAAACCAGGGTTGGAAAAAAGCCTGGTCAACAGTTACCTGATGGCGGATGGCTCGCGTTTTACCGACCGCCCGGGATATGATACACTGGAGTTTTATGAAGAAGTACAAAACCGTGATCCACGATTAGCGCAAACAATCCGAACACCAGGTTACACCAGGATCGGTCAAACCACTTCTCTTGCACCCGATTTTGAAGCAACCATGACTGGCTACCAACCTATCAAATGGATGAATATCGTAGCAATGGATGGGAATAACCAGTCCTATCATGATATGGTGTTGTTTCGCTCCGGTGAAGTGCTGCTTAATTATGCAGAAGCTAAAGCTGAATTAGGTACATTGACACAGGAAGATATTGATCGCTCTATAAAAAAATTGCGCGACAGAGTGGGTATGCCCAACCTGGATATGATGTCAGCTAATAACAATCCGGATCCTTACCTGGCTGATGCCTACCGGAATGTAAATGGACCATACAAAGGTGTAATCCTTGAAATCAGAAGGGAACGAAGAATTGAACTCGTAATGGAAAACAATTTGCGTTGGGAAGATCTCATGCGATGGAAGGAAGGCCATTTGCTGATGCGGCCTTTCCTGGGTATGTACTTCCCTGGAGCCGGACTTTATGACCTCAACCGCGACGGAAGAAATGATGTTGAAATTTATAATGGATCAAGACCTCCTGCTACCGGTCCTTATCAGATCGCAACCAGTGATCTCACCAACCCTGATGGAGGGAATGTATTTACCAACCGGAATATCATTAAAACCTTCCGCGAAGACCGTGATTATTTGTGGCCACTGCCTATTGAAGATCTGGAGCTGAATAAAAACCTTCAACAAAATCCTAACTGGTAATCATGAAACTGATAAAAATAGTCCGATTTAGTTTAGTGCTGGCTATACTGTTTGGAACAGCAGCCTGCAACAAGGATCCTTACATGCCGAATAATCCGCCTACCTATGTAGAACTCGTCAATAATGTGGCTGATTATGGAGCTGACAATGATGAACAACCGATTTTAAGCAGGATTAAATTAATGAGTTATAATATTCATGCGGCGGTTCCCCCTTCCACTCCGGGCACTGTGAATATGGAAGGTATTGCAACTGTTATCAAAAATGAGCAACCGGATATTGTATTGCTTCAGGAAGTAGATAAGAACACCGGTCGCAATGGATATAATAAAGATCAGGCTGCTGAGCTGGGCAAAATGACAGCTATGAATGTTGCATTTTTCTCAGCCACCAATGTTGGGCAGGGATTTTATGGCGTAGCAATTTTAAGTAAGTATCCATTGAGTAATATCCGCAAACAATTATTGCCTAAGGGAAACCCGGCTGAAGAGCAAAGGGTGGTTGGATTCGCTCAGGTTGACCTGCCTGGTAAAGATTCACTGGTAGCAATGGTAACCCATTTGCAGCATAATAGTGCAGACTCCAGGCTCCTGCAGGTAAAAGAATTGGCAACAGTGGCCTCTGGAATCAAATTACCACTGGTAATAGGAGGTGATTTGAATGAACAGCCTACCGCTGCACCCTTTTTCTCTGTATTTGATAATACATTTACCAGGACTTGCACAACCGGACCCTGTCCGAATACATTTCCTGCCAATAATGCGACTTCCATAATTGATTATCTGGCCTACCGGCCTGCCGGAGCCTTCACGGTTCTATCACATAGAGTAGTGATGGAAACAGGTGCCTCCGATCACTTGCCACTGGTGAGTGAATTAACTATTAACCGATAAAAACGACACTGATGAAACTACTGTTTCGGTTTATTTGCCTGGCTGCACTCACAATTTTGGTGGCCTGCAATAAGAACGATGATAAAATGGTTGCCAAACCGGTAATCAACATTGAAGAAAAATATACCCAACTGGATGGTCTGAATGCAGGGGAGGAATTAACCATACCTGTAACTGTTCGGGCAGAAGGAGGTGTGAAAAGATTAGCCTATTACCTGATTACTAAAACTTCCAATGGAACGAGTTCAGGCAATGCTATCAACAATGATCCATCTGATATGCCGGTTGAATTAACAGATACTATCCGGTTTAAGGTTACAGAGAATTTTGTAGAGTTAGTGGTTATTGCCTTTGATCGTTTTCACAACAATAGTGAAATCCATATTGCAACAGATAATATCCGTTCCATTCCAACGATTCGTTTTAAGGATAATATCGATCAGCGGGAATCTGTATTTGAAGGTAAGAACCTGGTGATTGAAGGGACTGTTGAATCTGAATATGCATTGAAGTCGCTGGTGTATCAAACGATAATAAATGACGAAACGTTTGCAGAAACCTCAGTAACGATTTCTAATCCTACTAATAATCCTTTTTCCATTCCGGTGAAAGTGCAGAAAGGACTATCTGCAGTCATTCTGAAAACTGTTAATGAGTATGATGCAGTGGTGCGCGATACTTTTAAAATCGGCAGCGTTCAGGATGATGCAGTAGTCATTAGCCTGGCAACCGGTTCTTCCAAAATTGATAAGCTGTACACAACGGTTGATAATACTATTAGCGGAACTGTATTTTCAGGAACTGCTGTAACCCGCTTTTACTATGCTGTAAAGAAAAATGGGACCTATGGTCCTTCTCAGGATATTGCAATTGGAACGCCTGCGGATGAATTCAGTTTCTCCTTTGATTTTCTTGGTGAAAAAGAGATTGAAGCGGTTAAGCTCTATGGTGAAAATGAAGGTGGTAAGGTTGCAGACCTGGAATTTGAAGTGGGTGCGGTGTACAATCCATTAAAGGTTTTCCGCAATATTGTACTGACAACGGAAATCGGTCCCGGTAAGAAAAATTTCTTTGCTGCTTACCAGGAACCGCACGTTTTTGAAGCTGCTGAATCTGCTCCTTTTGATGAAGTGATTGATCTCGGTTTCTTTAAATATACTGCCACCAGCAATAACATCATGCCGCCAGCCGTATTTGCTGCAGGTACCAATTATGCCAATGCATTGGCTCCTTATATGCAGGGTTGGGATAAGGCACCATACACTCTGGTTACTGCCAATCGTGCCAGTGTGAATACGGTTTCCTTTGATACCCTTGAATGGGATACCCAACTCATGGAACATGTTGCCAATAAAGTGGCTGCTTCCAGGGCTGCCGGTGGAGAGGGCTATAATATTTATGAAACCAATCGCCGCACGAATAATGTATTCAATGTGGGACAAGGTTTTTATATTGGTTGGGGGCGCTGGGATCCGATTTATAATTTCTCTTTCGGAATCGTATTGGTGAAAGACTATGTGATCAATGGCGATTATGCAACCATTACACTGGACATAAAAGTTCCGGAAGAAAACATGCGATTAAAATACAATCCCTTATCATTGTTTAATTATCCATAAGCATGAAATTGATTCTTAAAAAATTACTAATCGGATGCAGTCTGCTGGCAGCCTGCAACGCGTCAAAGCAGCCGGCATCCGGTTCAGCCGATCAATTGGTTGTTTTGAGTTACAATATTCATCATGCCAACCCTCCCAGCCAACCTGCCGGATTCATAGATCTTGATACGATTGTAGCTACTATCAGAACTTCCGGTGCAGACCTCGTAGCCATTCAGGAACTGGACAGCGTAACCAACCGTAGTAACAAGGAATTCCAGTTGAAATTATTAGCAGAAAAACTGAGAATGTATTACCGGTTTGAGCGAACCATTCCTTATGGTGGGGGTGCCTATGGAATCGGTCTCTTATCCCGGTATCCCATCAGTGAAACAATGGCTTACCCATTACCCAATTTGGAAGGGATAGAAACTGAACCCCGCAAAATGTTGTTGGCAAAATTGAACGTAAAGGGTAGGTCCGTAATTTTTGGGTGTACGCATTTTGATTTCAAAAATGCAGCGGTAAAAATGGCCCAGTCCCGGGCCATGCTTGATAAGCTGCAGCAATACCGCGACTATCCCATAATCATTGCTGGTGATTTCAATGCCACGCCCGAAGATCCGGCAATCCAGCTGATTGAAGCAAGCCTGGCTTCCAGTGGAAAGATTACTGACTATACTATACCGGTAATAGAACCACGCAAAAAAATTGATTTTATTTTCTATAGCAGCAAACACTTTAAACTGATTAGCGACAGTGTGCTGCGATCACATAACTATGGATCGGATCACCTGCCCATCAGTGCCACTTTCCGCTTGATGAAGTGACCGTTGTTCCTTTTACCCTTTCTTCCATTTTTCCATCTTTCATTCCTCCCTCTTCCCTTCTCCCTTCCTTATCTTTGTTCCATGCCTTCTCCCGCCCGCCGAATCGCACATTTTGACCTGGATGCATTTTTTGTATCCGTAGAATGCCTGCTGAACCCGGCATTAAAGGGATTACCCCTGGTAGTAGGTGGGAGAGGAGATCGCTCCGTGGTGGCGGCCTGTAGTTACGAAGCCCGCAAATTTGGTATACACTCAGCCATGCCCATGCGAAAGGCTGAACAACTCTGCCCAAACCTTGCCATCGTAAATGGCACCAGGGGGGAATACAGTCGTTATTCCAGGATTGTTACAGATATCATCAGTGAAGCCGCCCCGGTATTTGAAAAAGCATCCATCGATGAGTTCTACATTGATCTTACTGGTATGGACCGGTTTTTCAATCCGCTTCAATGGACCCTGGAGCTGAGACAAAAAATTACAGATACTACCGGTCTTCCAATTTCATTCGGATTGGCTCCGAATAAAATGCTGGCCAAAATGGCCACCAATGCAGCCAAACCCAATGGCTGGAAAAAACTGGAACCCGACGAAATCCAGGCCTTCCTGGATCCCATGCGGGTAGATGCCATTCCCGGTGTGGGTGATCAAACTTTTCGAACACTGCTTCAACTGGGAATAGAAAGCATCCTGGAACTCCGGAATGCCAACCTGCAACTACTCCAGAAATACCTGGGTAAACATGGGGCCGATCTCTGGCAAAAAGCACAGGGCATACATACCAGCGAAGTGGCCCCCTGGCAGGAAGCGAAATCCATCTCTACCGAAACCACCTACGATCAGGATGTGCTGGATCCGGCATTCCTCAAGCAGGAACTGATTCGCATGGCCGAAAAACTGGGCTTCGAACTTCGGCAGGATAATAAAATGGCAGGATGCCTCACTGTCAAAATACGCTATCCCGATTTTGAAACTACTTCCCGCCAGGCCAGCATGGATTATACCTTTTACGATGATGAACTGATCCGCCAGGCCAATTCTCTTTTTGAACTCTTGTACCGGAAAGGGCAGCCGGTCCGGCTACTGGGCCTGCGCGTCAGTGAACTGACAGAAGAAGCCCGACAAACCAATCTTTTCCAGGATACCCAACGCAAAGCCGAGCTCTATAAAGCCATCGATGCGGTTAAAAACAAATTCGGAAAAACAGCCCTTTTCAAAGCCGGTAGCACAAAAAATAACAAGTAACTCCTATAAATCTTGTAGGAATTTACTATTTTAGCCTTCCATTGAATCTTAAAATTCCAAAATATGAGTCTACGTTTAGGCGATACGGCGCCCAATTTCAAAGCCGTAACCACAGAAGGTGAAATCGATTTTTATGAGTACCTGGGTAATAGCTGGGGGGTATTGTTTTCCCACCCTGCTGATTATACACCCGTATGTACCACCGAACTGGGTAAGACTGCCTTGCTGAAGCAGGAGTTTGACAAACGTGGGGTAAAAGTGCTGGCTGTTAGTGTGGATCCGCTTGATAAACACCTGGGCTGGCGCAATGATATCAATGAAACCCAGCATTGCACGGTGGATTTTCCTATCATCGCTGATGAAAATAAAGAAGTAGCTAACTTGTATGGAATGATCCATCCGAATGCTTCTGAAACCTTTACAGTTCGCTCCTTATTCATTATAGGACCGGATAAAAAAGTAAAACTCATGATTACCTACCCGGCTTCAACGGGACGTAATTTCTATGAAGTATTACGCGTGATCGATTCCTTGCAACTGACAGCCAATTACAGTGTGGCAACTCCTGCCGACTGGAAAAGCGGTGAAGATGTAATTGTAGTTCCTGCAGTGAGTACCGAAGATGCGATCAAAAAATTCCCGAAAGGGGTGAAAGTGGTGAAGCCTTACCTGCGCTATACACCGCAACCCAATAAGGATTAATTGTTTTTTATAGTTGTGGAATCCGGTTCGCTTCAGGCTGACCGGATTTTTTTGGTGCGCCATGCATGGCGATGCACTAGACGGTGAGAGTCCGTTATGGG